>OHXX01000313.1_pt1 | contig 12840 bp, 11 predicted proteins | sample 1580101 | NCBI WGS metagenome assembly OHXX01 (sample SAMEA3882525, study PRJEB24775) | human gut metagenome | biome: human-associated habitat; feature: intestine environment; material: feces | place: Netherlands | collected 2009/2010 | reverse complement strand
CCGGCAGCCTCGATGATGGCCCGTGTCCCCGGATGGTCCGGGCAGCGCACGCCCACCGTCTCCAGCCCGCCGGTGGTTTGCAGGGGTACGTTCTCCCGCCGGGGCAGGATCATGGTCAGTGGCCCCGGCCAGAACCGCTCCGCCAGACGGTAGGCCGTCTCCGGTACCTCCCGGCAGTACCGCTCCAGCCACGAGGCATCCGGCACATGGATGATGAGGGGATTATCCTGCGGACGGCCCTTGGCCTCGAAAATATGGCGCACCGCCGTCTCGTTGAGGGCATCCGCCCCCAGACCGTATACCGTCTCCGTGGGGATGCAGGATAGCGGCGGCCTGCGGGATGGCATCTGCATCCCTCTCCGGATGGAATAGAATGGTTTTCACTGCGATCCTTCCCTTTTGCGGCGTATTTCTCAGAAGCCCAGTTCCTCGCCCACCAGCACCACCTTGATGCGGCCTGCCGGGCGACAGATGCGGGTGGTGACGATCTGGCAGCAGATGCTGTCAGGCCCCGTACAGTCGGCGCACAGGCCGGTGACGGAACATGGAGTCTTGAGCCCGGCAAACCGCTGGGCGTTGACGGGAGCGGCCACCTCTCTGGCCCGGCGCATGGCTCCCTCCAGATCTCCGGCCACCTTGTTCATGCCCGCCACCACAATGACCTGCTCCGGTCCGAAGCACAGAGCTGCCACACGGTTACCGGTGCCGTCAATGTTCACCAACTGACCGTCGGCGGAGATGGCGTTGCTGCTCATCAGGAAGGTGCCGCAGGTCAGCGCCTTCTTCAGCATCTCCTGCCGCTCCTGCGGCGTCTGGGCCGTATCCCGGTCAATGAGGGCGATGCACTCTTGCGCCAGCCGCTGCTTGATCCCCAGTGCGTCCACCGTGGCGGTGCCGCCCCAGGACACCGTGTGCTCCTTGGGGATCAGCTCCACCACTTTCTCCACAGCCTCTGCCGCCGTGGAGACGTAGTAGGCCTCGAAGTTTCCAGCGCCTTCACCACCTGCGGACCAGCCTTGTCGTACCGCATCTTCGTGTTTGCATCCATGGCTCATTCTCCTTTCTCATAACCCTCCTGCAGCCGCCGGGTCTGATCGGCCAGCGTCAGCGCATCGATGAGGGCATCCAAGTCGCCGTTGATGACGGCGGCGAGGTTGAAATTTTTACTGTCCCCCGTGAGGCGGTGGTCCGTCACCCGGTTCTGGGGAAAATTATAAGTGCGTATCTTGCCGCTGCGGTCACCGGTCCCCACCTGACTGCGCCGGGTGGCGGCGATCTCGGCGTTCTGCCGAGCCTGCTCCGCCTCGTAGAGCTTGCTTCGCAGGATCTTCATGGCCCGATCCTTGTTCTTATACTGGCTCCGCTCGTCCTGACACTCCACCACCGTACCGGTGGGCAGGTGTGTAATGCGGATGGCGGACTCTGTCTTGTTGACGTGCTGCCCGCCTGCACCGCTGGAGCGGAAGGTGTCGATCTGCAGATCCTTGGGGTCGATGGAGAGCTCCGTCTCCTCCGCCTCCGGCATCACCGCCACCGTGGCGGCGGAGGTCTGGATGCGTCCGCCGGATTCCGTCTCCGGCACCCGCTGCACCCGGTGGGTACCGGCCTCGAATTTCAGCCGGGACCACGCTCCGTCGCCCTCCACCGTGGCACAGACCTCCTTCACGCCGCCCAACTCCGTGACGTTCTGACTGACGATCTCCAGCTGCCAGCCCCGGCGCTCGGCGTACATGGTGTACATCCGCAGCAGGTCCGCCGCAAACAGAGCGCCCTCCTCGCCGCCGACACCGCCCCGAATCTCCAGAACCACACTTTTTTCATCGTTGGGGTCTCTGGGCAGCAGCAGGCGCTTCAGCTCCTCGGCCAGCCGCTCCCGCTGCTCCTTGGTCCGTGTCAGCTCCTCTTGGGCCAGCTCCCTCAGCTCCGGGTCCGACAGCATCTCCCGTGCCTCTGCGATGGCTTGCTCCGTCTGCTGTAAAGCAGTAAAGGTTTCCACCACAGGCGTCAGCTCCTTCTGCTCCCTGCTCAGGTTCTTCAGCCGCTGCTGGTCGCTGTACACCGCCGGATCGGCCAGCTCACGCTCCACCCGCCGCAGCCGCTCTGCAATTTGATTCAGCCGATCTTCCATGGGGCCTCCTTACGTCTGCTCCGCCAGATAGCGCTGCACGTCCTGAATGAATTTATCCCGCCAGAACACATAGCCCACGGAGCCAGGCCGCAGGGATGCCTCCAGCAGATGGGGCTGGGCGGTGTAGCTGTCCATCTGCCGATAGACCTCCTCATACCGCTTATCGCTGCCTCGGGTCAGCACATAGGCCACCCGACTCAGCTCCTGTCCCCGGCGCTTCAGCAGCCCACGCACGGGGCTGGCACACCGTCCGGCCCACACGGGGCTGCCCAAAATTACCAGTCGGTATTCCTCCAAGGGCTTAGCCGTCTCAAATTTCTCCAGCGGATGGGTGGAGCGCCGCATGGCATCCAGCCCGGAGCGGAAATATCTCTTCCGCCCCTGCCGGTCCACGCCGTCGGTGAACTCCACCAGCTCGGCTTCCAGCGCCTCGGCGATCTCCGCCATAGTCTGACGGGTATTGCCGCTGCGGGAATAGTATAAACACAAAATGTCGCTCATCTATGGTGCCTCCTGATGGCCTGCCGGAGCAGGCCAGAGTAGAATTTCCTTGCTATTAAAATATCTGTAAAGTGATAATACTTCTCAGCTTTTTCAAGGCGTGTTATTCCTCGATCTGCAGAGAAAGCTCCTCCCAGCGGGCCATTTCCTGCTCCAGCCGGGCCTCTACCTCCTGCTTCTCCTGATAGAGCCGGTTCAGTTCCCCGGCATCGCAGGCGTGGGCCGCCATCTCCTCGTCCAGCCGGCGGCACTCCGCCTCCAGCTTGCTGATCCCTGTTTCGCAGATGGTCAGCTGCCGCCGGGCGGCCTGCTGGCTGCGGTTGCCGCGGGGCGGTCGGGTGTCCCCCTTTTTCTCCGGCGCCTTCACCGGCTGGGGAGCCTTCTCCTGCGCCTTCACCGCCCGGTACTGGGCAAAGCCCATGGGGTAGTCAGTGATGGTGCCGCCCGCCAGCTCCCAGATACGGGTGGCAAACCGCTGGATGAAGTAGCGGTCGTGGGAGACGAACAGCAGCGTGCCGTCAAAGGCCTCCACCGCCTCCTCGATCCACTCCCGTGCGGCAATGTCCAAATGGTTGGTAGGCTCGTCCAGAATGAGGAGGTTGATCTCCTCGTCCATCAGCATACACAGTCGCAGGCGGCTCAGCTCGCCGCCGGACAACACCGACACCGGCTTAAACACATCCTCCCCCTGAAACTGGTAGGCGGCCAGCCGGTTCCGGGCGCTCTGGGCCGTCATGTCCTTTTTCTCGTACAGCATGGTATCCAGAATGCTGCGCTCCGGGTGGTCAAAGTGAATGATCTGTGGCAAGTATGCTGCCTTTACAGACGGCCCCAGCTTAAAGATGCCGCTGTCCGTAGGTTCCAAGCCCAGCAGCATATTCAGCAGCGTCGTCTTTCCGGTGCCGTTTTCGCCGATCAGGGCGATGCGCTCACCGTCCTCCACCCGCAAATAGATGTCGGAGAACAGTGTCCGTCCGTCGAAGGCCTTGGAAACCCCCTTCACCTGCAGCACCTCGTCGCCCTTGAACTGGCGGCTGGCAAAGCGGGCATCCATTTTTTTGGCCTTGGTGGGTTTCTCCGTAGTACGCATCCGCTGGATGCGCTTTTCCATGGAGAAGGCCCGCTTATGGAGGGCGTCATTGCCCATGAAGGCCCACAGATGCATCTGCTCGGCAGCCTTTTCCAGCTGCTGGATCTTGGCCTGCTCCTTGAGATACTGCTTCAGGCGCTCCTGGTAGCGGCGCTCCTTCTCCACGGCGTAGAAGCTGTAATTCCCGCTGTAAAACTCCGCCTTTCCGTCCAGCACCTCGATGATGCGGGTAACGGTGCGGTCCAGAAAATACCGGTCGTGGGAGATGGTCACCACCGTGCCGCGGAAGGTGCGGATGTATTCCTCCAGCCACTCCGTGGCCTGAAGGTCCAGATGGTTGGTGGGCTCGTCCAGCAGCAGGATATCCGTGTCCTCTAAGATCAGACGGCCCAAATTCACCCGTGTCTTTTCCCCGCCGGAGAGCTGGTCAAAGAGCCGCTGGCGCATCTCGGTATCGATGGAGAGGCCGTTGGCCACCTTGTTGACGGCGGTATCCGTATCGTAGCCGCCCAGCCCCTCGAATCTGGCCGTCAGCTCACCGTACCGCTTCAGGGTCTGGGAAGAGCTGTCTCCCGCCGCCATCTGCTCGGTAAGGCGGTCCATCTCCTCCTTCATCCGGAACATCCGTTCAAAGGCAGAGCGCAGCACATCCTCCACGGTGTATCCGTCGGGATACACCGGGATCTGGGAGATCAGGCCCACCCGGCGGTCGGGGGCCACCATTACCTGTCCCTCATCGTAGTCCAGTTCTCCGGTGAGGATACGAAATAAGGTGGTCTTACCGGCGCCGTTTTTCCCCAGCAGGCCCACCCGCTCCCCGGTGTCGATCTGGAAGGTGATGCCATCCAATATTTTCTTTTCCAGGTCAAAGGACTTGACCAGCCGGTTCACGCTGATATCGATCATGGATATTTCGTCCGTTTCGTTGTTTTCAGATGTATACTATGCTTCCTGAGCAAGGGCCTCCACGATGCGGTGGAACTCCATGGCGTGAGACGCCTTTACCAGCATGGCCGTGCCGGGGGTCAGGGCCTCCCGGACGGCGGGCATTGCCTGCTCCACCGTGTCAAAGTGCAGGGCGATATTCCCCGCTCCCTGCGCCATAAGCCGGGCCTTCTCACCGATGGCGATGACCTGATCCAGCCCCAGCCGGGCCGCCAGCGCACCGGCCTCTCGGTGGGCGTCGCTGCTGAGCCGGCCCAACTCGCCCATGTCTCCCATCACCGCCACCCGGCGACGGCAGTCGGTGTCCGACAGAATGGTCAGCGCCGCCGCCATAGCCTGCGGATTGGCGTTATAGCAGTCGTCGATGATGAGCCGCTCCTCCGGCAGACGGATGCGCCGCATCCGGGAGCCCGTGGAGACATAATGCGCCACGCCCTCCCGGATCTGCTGCGCCGTCAGTCCCAGCCGCTCGCCAATGGCCACCGCCATGGACGCCGGATAGATCATGTAGTCTCCCGGTGACGGAATGTGCAGCGGATAGACGCCGCAGGGCGTGGTCACGGTGCAGGAGAGGCCCTCCACGCCGTGGGTAACGATGTCCGTGACCCGGACAGCACAGTTCTCTCCCCGGCCACAGAGGATGGTCTCGAAGGGCACCGCCAGCAGGGCATCGTCACCGTTGAGCACCGCCAGACCGCCGGGCTGCAGATGCTCGAAGATCTCGCTCTTGGCCCGCAGGGTCCCCTGACGGGTGTTGCCGAGATTTTCAATGTGGGCATCCCCGATGTTGGTGATGACCGCCACCGTGGGACGCACCATCTCCCCCAGATAGCGGATCTGGCCGAAGTGATCCATGCCTGTCTCGATGACCGCCGCCTGATGCTCCGGCATCAGGCGCAGCAGGGTCTGTGGCGTACCGATCTCGTTGTTGTAGTTGGCCTCGGTCTTGAGGGTAAGGAAATGCTGGCTCAGCACCGAGGCGATCATCTCCTTGGTGGTGGTCTTTCCGGCGGAGCCGGTGATCTGCACCACGGGGATGGGGAATTTCTCCCGATACCACCCCGCCAGCTGTCCCAGCGCCCGGAGGGTATCCTCCACCTGCACATAGAACTTCCCCGGCACCAGCGCCTCCGGCAGGCGGCTGCACAGGCAGCCCGCAGCGCCGCTCTCCAGCGCCTGCGTCAGATAGGTGTGACCGTCAAAGCGCTCACCCACCAGTGGGATGAACAGGCAGCCCTGCTCCACCCGGCGGCTGTCGGTCATCATGTCCGCTGCACTCCTCTCGCCTTCAGAGACTCCTCCACGATCCTCTCACAGAGGTCGGCATAGCTCAAACCCACCTGCGCCGCCTCCTGCGGAACCAGACTGGTGGGGGTCATGCCCGGCAGTGTGTTGATCTCCAGGCACCACGCCTTTCCCTCCTCATCCAGCAAAAAATCGGAGCGGGAATACACCGACAGGCCCAGTCCCCGGTGGAGCTTCAGCGCCATCTCACCGATCTGGTGCCACTCCTCCTCCGTGATGGGGGCGGGGCATATCTCCTGAGCACCGCCCTTCTGATATTTGGAAACGTAGTCGAAATATTCGCCACGGGGGATGATCTCCACCGCAGGCAGATAGGTATCCCCCAGCACGGCGATCTGGATCTCACGGCCCTTGATCTTCTTCTCCACCACCACGTGGTCGCCATAGGTCAGCAGCTTGGCCAGGGCTTCCCGCAGCTGCTCCTTGGTATCCGGCAGTTCCACACCGATGGAACTGCCGCCGTTGACGATCTTCACGGCGCAGGGGACCTCCAACTCCTCCACCAGACGGGGGATATCGGAGGCCGTGTAATGGACGTCACGCCACGGCGCCGTGCGAATCCCCTCAGACTCCAGAAACCGCTTGGTAACGGATTTATCCATGGCCATGCCGCTGCCCAGATAGCCAGAGCCGGTGTAGGGTACTCCCAGCAGATCCAGCGTGGCCTGAATACGACCGTCCTCGCCGCAGGAGCCGTGGAGCGCCAGAAACACGATATCCGCCATGGCGCACACCGCCAGCACGTCCTTGCCCAGCAGGGACGGCCCCTGATCCTTCCGACTGCGGCGCACGGCCTCCAGATCCGGAGCCTCCTCCGTGACCCGGTTGTCGCCGCACAGGCCGTCCGGGGCATCGAAGATATCCTCCAGCCGACCCTCATAGCTCTCCAGCCCCAGGAACATATCCACCAGAATAGCCTGATGTCCCCGCTCCCGCAGCGCCCGGCACACACCGGTGCCGGAGGTCAGAGCCACCTGACGCTCCGTGCTGAGTCCACCGGCCAAAACAACGATCTTCATAAGCTTTGCCTCGCTTTCGCTTGAATCACAGGGCGGCCCGCCGACAGCAAGCCACCTATTATATCAGTATGTCAGTATAGCATATCCCTCCGGCGATTACAACCGGGCAGGGAAATTTTCAACGACAAAAGAACCGCCCCATGGGGCGGTTCTTGGAAAAGTTCTATGCAGCTAACGCAGCCAGTCCGGCAGGGAGCGCTTCTGGATGCCGGAGACCATGCCCATGGCGATGAACAGCGTCACCACCGACGAGCCGCCATAGCTGATGAAGGGCAGCGTCAGGCCCACCACCGGCAGCACAAACAGGCACATCCCCACGTTGGAGACGATCTGGAACACCAGCATCCCCGCTACGCCCACGCAGATGTATGCGTCCAGCTGGCTCTTGGCGTTGCGGGCCACTACGATACAGCGGATAACGATGGCCGCCAGCAGCGCCAGCGTCAGCACACAGCCCAGCATCCCCAATTCCTCCCCGATGACGGCGAAGATGAAGTCCGTGTGCCGGAAGGGCAGGTTCACGGAGGAGGTACTCTGGGTCTGAGCCCCGTGGAGCAGCCCTTGTCCCGTCAGGCGACCGCCGCCGATGGCCATCAGGCTCCGGGTCTGCTGCCATCCGGCCCCCAGCGGATAGAGACTGTGATCCACCAGTACCTGAAAGCGCTCCTTCATATAGGGTGGGATCTTGTCCAGCTCCCACAGTAGGTAAAAGCCAGCCCCGGCGCCAAAGATGCCCAGAGCGAACCACCGGAGGGCTACCCCGGCGGCAAAGGCCATGCAGGCGAAGATACACACATACACCAGTGCGCTGCCCATGTCGGAGGAGATCACGTAGTAAAGGCCGATGGTCACCAGCAGATTCCCCGCCAACAAACCCACAGCGGGGATGGACTTCATGTCGCCCCGGCCCTTCATCCACACCAGCTGGCGGGCCAGCAGCAGGATAAAGGTGAGCTTCACCACCTCCGCCGGCTGCACCTGAATGGGGATGCCCCGGACGCCCAGCCACGCCAGATTGCCGTTGGCCGACACACCCAGCGGAGTTTTCAGCAGCAGGAAGAAGCCAAGGTTAAAGGCCAGCAGCCACTGCCACTTTTTGCTGATCTCCGTCAGGTCCACCATGGACACCACGAAATACAGCACAATGCCCAGCGCCAAGCCGCACAGCTGGATGATGACGCACTTGAGTCCCCCCTGATACCGGGTGGCGCTGTAGATCATCACCACGCCGAAGAGGGACGTCACGGTACACAGGGCCAGCAGTAGAAGATCTGCTTGACGGATAATATCTAATATGGTATTTTTCACACTTTTCAGCATGGATGTTTCCTCGAATGATCTATATAGAGCTTATATTGATTTAGTGTACCACGTTTTCCTGCCGGTGTAAACCGAAGTTTTTGTGAACGTGGGATTGACAAGTGATGCCCACGGTGATATATTGGAGTAAAAGTAAGAAAAGTTATACTTTTCATATCGGGAGGGATCGTTGTGGGAAAGAAGGACGACCGGTACTTTATGTCCTCGGTAAAGCTCGGCCCCAAGGGACAGATCGTCATCCCCAAGGAGGCACGGGCCATGTTCGGCCTGGAGCCGGGGGACACGCTGGTGCTGCTGGCAGACACCAAAAAGGGCATCGCCCTACAGACGGCGGATAAGCTGAATCCCCTGCTGCGGCGGGTGTTTCAGCAGCTGCCGGAAGATGAGGAGGCAGAGGAATGAACGCACTGGCGGTCAAGGGGCTGTGCAAGCGCTATCCGGCCTTTTCGCTGGAGAACGTGAGCTTTTCCGTGCCGGAGGGAGCCGTCATGGGCTTCATCGGACGCAACGGAGCGGGCAAATCCACCACGCTGAAGGCTCTTCTGGGGCTGGTACACCCGGATGCCGGGGAGGTAACGGTGCTGGGCAAGTCCTTCCGGGAGGAGGAACAATATATTAAAGAGCGCATCGGCGTGGTGCTGGGCGGCATCGACTTCTATCCCAAGAAGAAGGTACGGCTCCTCAGCGACGTGACCCGCCGGTTCTACGGCAACTGGCAGGAGGAGAAGTACCGTCACTACCTGAATCTGTTTGGCATTGACCAGGAGAAGCGGGTGGATCAGCTGTCTACCGGCATGAGGGTAAAGTACATGATCGCTCTGGCCCTAAGCCACGATGCCCGGCTGCTGATCCTGGATGAGCCCACCGCCGTGCTGACCCCGCAGGAGACGGAGAAGCTCTTCACCGTCCTGCGGAACATGAAGGCCGACGGCAAGGCCATCGTCATCATCACCCACAAGCTCCACGAGGTCATGGCCCTGTCCGACAAGGTGGCCGTCCTCCGCAAGGGCAAGTACATCGGCACCGTCAAGACCTCCGAGACGAATCCGCAGGCCCTGACGGATATGATGGTGGGCCACAGTGTGACCCTGAACATCGACCGCCCCAAGTACGACGCTCCCGTCCCCCGCCTGACCCTGAAGGGCATCACCTGCTACGACGGCGAGGGCGTAAAGCGGTTGGACAACGTCTCCTTCACCGCTCTGGGCGGTGAGATTCTGGGCATCGCCGGCATCGCCGGTTCCGGCCAGCGGGAGCTGCTGGAGGCCATTGCGGGCCTGCATCCCGTTGCCGAGGGCTCCATCCAGTTCACCCCGGAGGGCAAGCCCGCCTCCGAGCTGGTGGGCAAGACCCCCATGCAGATCAAAAAGGCCGGCGTGGCCATGGCCTTTGTGCCGGAGGACCGTCTGGGCATGGGTCTGGTTGGCTCCATGGGCATGACGGACAACATGATGCTCCGCTCCTGGCGAAAGGGCAAGGGCATCTTCGTCAACCGCAAGGACCCCAACGAGCTGGCCATGCAGGTCTGGAAGGAGCTGGAGGTGGTCACCCCCAGCACCGACTTCCCCGTGCGCCGGATGTCCGGCGGCAACGTGCAGAAGGTGCTGGTAGGCCGTGAGATCGCCACCGCCCCCTCCGTGCTGATGACCGCCTACGCCGTGCGTGGTCTGGATATCAACACCTCCTACACCATCTATAACCTCCTCACCAAGGAGAAGATGCAGGGCTCCGCCGTCATTTACGTCGGTGAGGATCTGGACGTGCTGCTGGAGCTGTGTGACCGCATTCTGGTGCTGTGCGGCGGTAAGGTCAGCGGCATCGTAGACGGTCGCACCACCACCAAGGAAGAGGTAGGCCTGCTGATGACCCGTGTCGGCGGAAAGGAGAAAGCCGCTCATGAATAACTCGATGAAAACGCCCCTGATCCGTCTGGCCAAGCGAGAGGGCATGGACAAGCGGACGGTGTGGGCCATCCGTGTGGGCTCCATCCTGCTGGCGCTGCTGCTGGGCGCACTGGTCATCGCCATCTCCGGTGTGAACCCCTTCAAAGCCTACGGCACCATCATTACCGGCGCTTTGGGCAAAAAGACCGCCATCCGCCAGACGGTGAAGATCGCCGTCCCCCTGTTGGGCTGCGCCCTGGCCATCGCTCCATGCTTCAAGATGCGCTTCTGGAACATCGGCGCCGAGGGCCAGATCACGGCCGGCGCCATCGCCGCCTCCTACTTCGCCCTCTACTGGGTCGGTAAGGTCCCCAGCGCCGTGCTGCTGCTCATCATGGGCGCTGCGGGCGCCGTGGCCGGCGGCATTTGGGCGCTGATCCCCGCCTTCTTCAAGGCCCGCTGGAACACCAACGAGACTCTGTTCACCCTGATGATGAACTACATCATCATCGGCGTGGTCCGCTGGCTGCAGGGCGGCCCGTGGGAGGGTCGTCCCGGCTCTCAGATCATCCCCATGTTCGATCAGTCCGCTTGGCTGCCGGAGGTTTTCGGCGTCCACTGCGGCTGGATCATTGTGCTGGTGCTGGTGGTGGTAATGCACCTCTACATGAACTACACCAAGCACGGCTACGAGATCGCCGTCATCGGTGACTCCCTGAACACCGCCCGCTACGCCGGTATGAACGTGGGCCACGTCATGATGCGTACCATGTTCCTCTCCGGTGCCATCAGCGGTCTGGTGGGCTTCATCGTGGCCTCCGGTGCCAACAACACCCTGTATGACGGCGTGGCCAACGGCGTGGGCTTCACCTCCATCACAGTGGCGTGGCTGAGCCAGCTGAACGCCTTCGCCATGATCGTCATCTCCGCCCTGCTGGCCATTCTGGAAAAGGGCGCTGAGACCCTCCAGACCGCCATGCAGGTGCCTACCTCCATCAGCGACATCGTCACCGGCATCCTGCTGTTCTGTATGCTGGGCTGCGAGTTCTTCATCAACTACCGCATGATCTTCCGCCGCAAGCAGGCGGAGGCCCCCGCCGCCCCCGCCGCTACGGAGTCCGATCAGACCGAGAGTAAGGAGGATGCGTCATGCTGAATACCGTGAATCTGTTCATCGCATTGGTGGTGGCCGCCATCACCTACGGCACGCCTCTGCTGTTCGGTACGCTGGGCGAAGTGCTGACGGAGAAATCCGGCAGCTTGAACCTGGGCGTGGAGGGCATCATGTTCATGGGCGGTGCCATCGGCCTTGGCGGTGTGTTCTACTACGAAAAGGCCGTGGAATCTCCCAGCGCTTTTCTGGCGGTGCTCATCGGTCTGCTGTGCGCCTTCATCGCCGGCGGCATCGCCTCTCTGATCTTCAGCTTCCTGACCATCACCCTCCGGGCCAACCAGAACGTCACCGGTCTGGCGCTGACCATCTTCGGCACCGGCGTGGGCCAGTATATTGGCGAGATCATGCGGATCCGTGAGGGCGGCTTCGTGGCCGTGGGCAACGACCTGAAGGCCGTATTCATCAGCTCCCCCTTCCCTCAGGCCATGCAGGATATCCCCTACGTGGGCAAGATCCTCTTCGGCAACAGCATCTTCTTCTATCTGGGGGTGGTGCTGGCCATCGTCATGCACCTGTTCCTCAACAAGAGCCGCACCGGCCTGCAGCTGCGCTCTGTGGGTGAGTCCCCGGCTACTGCCGATGCCGCCGGCATCAACGTTAGCCGCTATCGCTATCTGGGTGCCATCATCGGCGGCGGCATCTCTGCTGTGGGCGGCATGGTGTACATCACCACCATCGCCGGCTGCGTATGGAACCACGAGGGTCTGTCCGGCGTGGGCTGGCTGGCCGTGGCGCTGGTTATCTTCTGCCTGTGGCGTCCTCTGTCCGCCATTTGGGGCTCCGTGCTGTTCGGTGCTCTGATGATCCTGTACCTGCGTCTGACGATTCCCTTCATCCCCACGCAGCTGTATAAGATCCTGCCCTACGTGGTGACGCTGGTGGTGCTGATTATCGTGTCCCTGCGGAAAAAGCGGGAGGATCAGCCCCCCACCTCTCTGGGCCTGAACTACTTCCGGGAAGACCGGTAAACCGACCGAATATCCCCCGATCCTTCGGGGGATATTCTTCTGAAAGGAGTAATGATCTATGGCAAGCCTGCTGATCCGCAGCATCCGCTATCTGGTGACCTGCGACGAGCAGTTTGCGCGCGAGGTCGAGGCAGGCATCGATATCCTGGTGGCGCAGTCGCCGCGTGCCGAGATCACGCGCGCCTCGCTCGACAACGAAGGCACCATCGTGGTGGCCGCCGATATGGCTGCCGCCGTCGAGGCGGTGAACACCGTGGCGCCCGAGCACCTGGAGCTGCACTGCAAGGACGCGATGGGCCTGCTCGGCGGCATTCGCAACGCCGGCGCCATCTTTGTGGGCGCTTGGAGCTCCGAGCCGCTCGGCGATTACGTTGCCGGCCCCAACCACACGCTTCCCACGGGCGGCACGGCCGCATTCTCGAACCCTCTTTCTGTGCAAGATTTCATTACGCGTTCGTCGGTTATTTGCTATACGCCGGAGGGTCTCATGAACGATGCCCCCGCCAC
>OHXX01000306.1_pt1 | contig 13186 bp, 15 predicted proteins | sample 1580101 | NCBI WGS metagenome assembly OHXX01 (sample SAMEA3882525, study PRJEB24775) | human gut metagenome | biome: human-associated habitat; feature: intestine environment; material: feces | place: Netherlands | collected 2009/2010 | reverse complement strand
GGCCAGCACCCTCAGCCATTTATGCGCCCTGCTCTAAATGAGAGTAGAGAGAAAATTGTTGAACTGATAAAGGAGGGGCTTTTAGATGGTTGATTATCATAAAGAGCTAATGGCCTCATTATCAAAACTTGGTATTCCTGTTCATTATGAGATGGCGCTACATAGCGGACTACAAACGCCTTGTATCAGTTATATGGAACTATCCAATGCGGCACAGGAAGAGGGCGATACCATCGGATATAGCCGCCTGCAATATCAAGTAAAAGTATGGGCTACAAAGGTTTCTGACTTACAAACCTATGCCTTGAAGATCGATGCGGCCTTGCGCCCACTGGGCTTCAAAAGAGTTGGCTGTAATGAACTGTTTGATAACAATTCAAGTATGATACAAAAAATTATGACTTACGAAGGATTAGCCTTCGAGGACTTATAAGGAGGAAAATATATGCCTGGTGTTCTTTCTAAGGGTATCAAACTATCCTATAAGAATGGTGCTGCTTCCCAATTTACCGAACTGACAAACCTACAGGAAATTCCTGATTTAGGCGGAGAAAAGGAAGCTATTGAAATCACCACATTAGCAGACAGCGCGCACAAATACACAGATGGACTAATCAACTACGGTGATAGCCTATCTTTCAAGTTCCTGTATGAGAAGGAACAATTTACTACTTTGAACGGCCTAAGCGGTTCTATTAGCTGGAAGGTAGAACTTCCAGATACTACAGCCTATACCTTTACTGGCGCGCCTTCTGTCAAGTTAGATGGCGTAGGCACTAATGCCGTTCTTACTTATGCGCTAAATATCAAGCCTGATAGCGAACTATCTATTGCTTGATTTACCCTATATAGGGAGTAAGGGAGAGGGTTATTCTCCTCTCCCTCTCTCTTACTAAAAATAAAAGGAGAGATTTTATTATGCTATATGTAGATTTTACTGCTGGTAATAAAGACTATAAGCTGCGCCTTAATACAAGAAATGTAGTAGCCTTGGAAAAGCAAATTGGCTGTAATCCTGTTTCCATCTTTGGAGACGGCGATAGCTTTCCTACTGTCACTACTATGGTGGCCGTTCTAAATGCAAGCCTACAGCCCCTAAATCATGGCATTACTCTAAATGATGCCTATGATATTTATGATGCTTGGTTAGCAGATGGACATACTACCGCCGACTTTATCAAAGTCATTATTGAAGTGTATAAGGTTTCGGGCCTAATTCCAGCAGATAAAGAGGCAGAAGAAGCCGAAAAAAACTAATAGAGGGTGGAAGGGAGGAAAGCCCTTCCACCTTTCTTTTTACGAACTCCATTTATCAGTGGTTAGATAATGCGTTAGATTGGGGGATCAGTGAATTTGACTTTTGGAATATGACAATAGCGGAGTTGGGGCGCTTACTTGCCTCCAAGAAGCGGGTGAAGCTGGCCGAAGAAAAGGAGAGGGCCTACTTTGACTATACATTAGCGGAACTGATTGGGCATAGTGTAGCGCGAATATACAACAAAGAAAACGAATATCCCAAAATCGAACTTGTATATCCAAGCATTTTTGATACTAAAGAGATGGAGAAAGAAAGACAGAAACAGCAAGACGAGTTATCCGCCTTGCGTTTCAAGCAGTTTGCGCAAGCCTTCAACAAAAAATTCAAAGAGGGAGGAGCAAATGAGTGAAGAACTAAAGGTAATTATAAGAGCGGAAATATCCCAACTAAAGAAAAGCATAGAAGATGCGAAAAAGGCTATGGGTAGTTTCAAGGAACAAGTATCCAAGCACGCCAAAGACGCTTCTTCCAATATAAAGAAGATGGGGGAACGCTTTGCGGAAGTTGGAAAGAAAATAGCGAAAGCAATGGCTGCGGCAGCCGTGGCCGTAGGGGCCTCCTTAGTTGCTTTGGGAAAGAAAGCGTTAGACAGCTATGGAGATTATGAGCAGTTAGTAGGTGGTATTGAGACGCTATTCAAGGATAGCAGTTCTACCATTATGAACTATGCTAATAACGCTTATAAAAATCAGCAGATAAGCGCCAACCAATACATGGAGTTAGCTACTTCCTTTAGCGCCAGCCTACTACAGAGCTTAGGAGGAGATACAGCAGAGGCAGCACGGGTAGCAGACTTGGCTATTACAGATATGGCCGATAACGCTAATAAAATGGGTTCTTCCATGGAATCTATCCAAAATGCCTACCAAGGCTTTGCGAAGCAGAACTTTACCATGTTGGATAACTTGAAGTTAGGCTATGGCGGCACGAAGGAGGAAATGGAGCGCCTGTTAGCAGATGCCGAAGCCCTTTCTGGAATCCATTATGATATTTCCAGCTATGCCGACATGGTAGAGGCGATCCATGTAGTTCAAACTGAAATGGATATTACTGGCACTTCGGCCAAGGAAGCAGCTACCACGATCCAAGGCTCTGTGAACATGGCAAAAGCAGCGTGGACAAATTGGGTAACTGGCCTAATGGATGAAAACGCCAACATGAAAGAACTAACGGCTAATTTGGTAAGTTCGGTAGGACAAGTAGTGGAGAATGTGGTTCCCAAGATAGGCGAGTTCTTTTCTAACTTGGTGGAAGGTATTCACGAAGGATTAGCGGAACACCCAAAAATCCAAGAAGCCTTTGATAGCGTTGTAAGTGCGCTTGGGACTGTCAAAGACATTGTTACTACTGTATTTTCCTATGTCATTGATAATTGGGAGACTATAAAAGGAATCCTAACAGCGGTAGCTATTGCCGTTGGTGTAGTGACTACGGCTACAGCGGCCTATAATGCCGTTCAAGCGGTAAAGGTAGCTATGGAAGCAGCGGAAGTTACAACGCTGGGAGCCTTGATAACAGCCCAATTAGCCAGCGCCGCCGCTACTTTAGTGGCTTTAGCTCCTTATATCCTAATCGTGGCAGCTATCGCCGCCGTTATTGCCATTATCGTTCTATGTATCAAGCATTGGGACGAGATAAAGGCCAAAGTGGTAGAAGTATGGAACGCCATGGTAGATAAGATAAAGAGCGCAGTTGAAAGTGTAAAGGAATGGTTCTCTAACCTAAAGCAAGGAATTACAGATAGGGTGGAAGCGATCAAAACGGCAGTCGCTGAAAAGTTTGAAGCCGTCAAAGAAAAAATCCTTTCTCCCATTAGAACAGCGGTTGATAAGGTGAAAGGATTCATTGATAAGATCAGAGGCTTTTTCAAGTTTGAGTGGAGCTTACCAAAGCTAAAAATGCCTCATGTAAAAATCCAAGGAGAGTTTAGTTTAGTTCCTCCGAAGGTGCCTAAGTTCTCTATTGATTGGTACGCTAAAGGCGGCGTATTTGATAAGCCTACTCTCTTTAGCGGTGGGGGCCGTTTGGGAGGCTTAGGAGAAGCTGGAGCGGAAGCTATTGTGCCGTTGGAGAACAACACCCAATGGCTTGATAAGATAGCAGACAAGCTATCCTCTAAGATGGGAACCAGCGGGCCTATTATCCTCCAAGTAGACGGAAAGACTTTTGCGGAAGCCTCTATTGACAGTATCAACGCCCTAACCCGCCAGCGGGGAAGTCTGGGCCTTAATTTAATGTAAAGGTGGTGGATTATGGCTTACTTTAAGATAGGAACAAATGATTATAGCAGTTATACAAGCGGATTGAAGGTAAAAACAACCGCAAGCTATAGCGCACAGACAAACGCCAACTATGATATGGTAGTTGACTATATCAATTCCAAAAGAACGATTGAAGTAGAGATAACTCCCATTGATTCAGAAGTAATGGCCCGCCTCCTAAGCGATATAAAGGCTTTTAGTGTTAGCCTAAGTTTTCGTAATCCAGAAACAAATAAGCTGGAAACAGGCGTGGCCTGTATCATTCCTTCTAATGATGTGGAGTATTACACCATTCAAACGGCGAAGGTATCTTACAAGAAGATGAAACTAACCTTTACGGAACTATAAGGAGGCAAAAATGATAAGATCAACGGCAGATTATAAAGCTGCTAATTTTGCTTCCGTAAGACAAGTAAAGGCCAAGGTGGAGTTATATAACGGCTCTACCTTGGCCGCTGCTTATACGGACACAGATAAAATAATTAGTATCGAGATACAGCGAGTAGGAGAAGATGGGAAGTTTTTTGGCTTTGGTATCTGCCAGAGACTAAACATCCATCTAATTGATAAAGAACGCACACTTTCTATTTCAACGGCCAATACTCTAAAAGTCAGCTTAGGAGTAAGGTTAGCGGATGGAACAGTAGAGTATAAGGGCTTCCCTACTTTTGAAGTTTCAGAAGTCCATAGGGATGAAAAAACGAATGAGTTTTCCATAACGGCCTATGATGCCCTCTATAGGGCCAGCAGCCGCACAGTAGAAGAATTGAATATAGAAGCGCCTTATACCATCAAAGGCTTCTGCGAGGCTTCCAGCGCCCTTTTAGGAGTATCTGTAAGCGGAGCAGACAACTTCCTACTATCCTATCTTAATGGCGCAAACTTTGAAGGAACAGAAACTTTAAGAACGGCTCTTGACATGGTGGCAGAAGCTACTCAAACCATCTATTACATGAACTCTGAAAATGTGCTTTGCTTCAAAGCATTGGATAGAGATGGAGACACCGTTTTTACGATCGACAAGGCAAAGTATATAGAGTTGAAAACAAGCGGCGGGCGGCGTTTACAAACTATCTGTAATACTACGGAATTGGGGGATAGCGTCAGTGAAGGAACTACCCTAATCGGCTCTACACAGTATGTTAGGGACAACGCCTTTTGGGAGCTAAGGGAAGATATAACCGCTCTTGTCCATAATGCAGTAGAAGCAATAGGAAATATCTCTATTGAAATGCTGGAATGTAAATGGCGGGGCGATGTGTCCTTAGAAGTGGGCGATAAGCTCCAGCTTATTACGAAGGATAATAAGACTGTAAATACATACCTACTGAATGATGTCATTTCCTATGATGGGGCCTTAAGTGAAAAGACGATTTGGAAGTATTCTGACAATGAAAGTGAAACAGCTTCTAATCCTACCAGTATAGGGGACGCACTAAAACAAACCTATGCCAGAGTAGATAAACAGAATAAGGAAATCGCGCTTTTAGCTTCCGAAGTAAACTCCCAAAAGTAAGAGATTGCCCAAATAAAGGTAGAGAAGGATAGCATTGCGGCGTCCGTTTCTGAAATCTCCGAAATACAGAGCGATTTATCTTCTACGGTAGCCGACATTCAAAATGGCGTGGCAGAGCAGAACAAGAGTAACGCAGAACAGTTTGAAACGCTTACAAAGAAGGTAGATGCTTCCATGACTTCGGATCAAGTTAGAATAGCCATTTCAACGGAACTGGCAAAAGGAACAGACAAGGTTTCTACCTCTACTGGTTTTACCTTTGATGATAAGGGGCTGACGATCAGCAAGAGCGATAGTGAAATAGGAACAAACATAAACGAAGATGGTATGAAAATAACAAAGAGCGGAGAAGAGGTTTTGACGGCTGATAACACAGGCGTAAAGGCCCGCAACCTACACGCAACTACTTATTTGATTATTGGCACAAACAGTAGATTTGAGAACTACGGAAGCGATAGAACAGGGTGCTTCTGGATAGGAGGCTGATAGAATGGCAACAAGCGGAATAGTAAAAACAAGCGTTTTAGATGATTCTTATTTTTGGGTAAAGTGGAGCCAAAGCGGCCAAAGCGTAGAAAACAATTCAACCACCATTAACTGGAGCTGCGGCTTTACTCCAGGACACCAGTATTATTCAAACGCTATCAAGATGTATGCCGTTACGATCAACGGAAGCCAAGTATACAGCGGCGGAACTTATTCCAATATTACAGACTATAAGGAAAGAACTTTTGCTTCTGGAACACTGAAAATAGCCCATAATTCCGATGGCAGCAAGAGCTTTACTATATCTGGTTTTAGTGGATGGATTTATGATAGCGGAACTACTAACGCTTCGGCGCAGAGCTTTACACTATCCACTATACCAAGAGCCAGTTCTGTTTCTTGTTCTGCGGCTGATATTGGAAGTAATGCGACAATCAGTATCAGCAGAGCTTCCTCCAGCTTTACGCATACACTTACTTATGGCTTTGGCAGCCTAAGCGGAACGATAGCAACGAAAACAAGCAGCACAAGTATCAGTTGGACTTTGCCGACTACTTTCTATGCCCAAATCCCAAATGCTAAAAACAGAACAGGAACCATTACTTGCCAGACTTATAACGGCTCTACTTTGATTGGAACTAAAACCTGTAGCTTTGTGGCAACGGCAAATGAGGCGGCTTCAAAGCCTACCTTAGCGCCTACTGTAGTAGATAGTAATACTGCTACTACCACCTTGACTGGTGATAGCTCCAAGTTCATCAAATACTACTCCAATGCTTCTGTTACTACAGGGGCGGCGGCAAGGAATAGTGCTACCCTTAAATCCCAAAAGATAGTTTGCGGGGCTAAATCTCTTACAACTGCCAGTGGCACTATCAGCGCAGTAGAAAGCGGTTCATTTACTTTTAGTGCTACGGATAGCCGAGGTTACACAACTGCCCAAACCGTCAATAAGACACTGGTAGAGTATGTGAAGCTAACCTGTTCTATGGAGGCCACGGCGGCCACTACTGGCGGTGTAGCTAAACTGAAAGTAAGTGGAAACTATTGGAATGGGAACTTCGGAAAGGTAGCAAATACGCTAACTGTCCAATACCGCTATAAGGTTCAAGACGGTACTTATAGTGATTGGACAGCGGCAACTGCTACAAAGAGCGGCAATGCTTATAGTGCTGATATTTTTATCAGCGGACTGAACTATCTAAATACCTATGTGTTCCAAGTAAGAGCGATAGATAAACTTGCTACTGTAAATTCTGATGAGCAGGTTAGAAAGACTACGCCTATATTTGATTGGAGTAAAGAGGACTTCAACATAAATGGAATGCTAAAGGTAAATAGCAAGAATATTTTTGATTTGATCTATCCAGTCGGCGCAGTCTATATCTCTATAAATTCAACTTCCCCCCCAAACCCTTTTTGGAGGAACTTGGGAGCAGATTCAAGGCCAATTCTTACTTGGCGCAAGTTCCGCTTATCCAGCGGGAAGTACTGGCGGTAGTAAAGACGCAGTAGTCGTAGCCCACTCGCACAATCCAGCAAACCAAAGTGGATACTATGGTTTTATTACAAATGCGTCAAAAGCCTTTACAGTTGGTGATATGGGCTCTCAGAGTGGTAGTGGAAGATATTATCCATTCTCTACTTCTGATTATGATATTTCTCGTAATACCCAAACTGGTTCTACTGGTGTAAGTGGGACGGATAAAAATATGCCTCCTTATATCGCTGTTTATATGTGGTATAGGACAGCGTAAGGAGGGTGGTTATATGACTTGGGAAATCTTTTTAGGTATAGTTGCCCTCACTGGATTTGTAATAACGATCGGTAAAATCGTAAGTGCGAATACAAAGGCGCTTACAAAGTTGGAGGATAGTATTTTAGAACTGAATAGAACCATAACAGAAGAAAAGAAAGATATAAGTGATTTGGATGAAACAGTTCAAAACCACGAAACAAGAATCCAATTATTAGAACACAAGTAAAAACAGATAGCGCGCTACCGTAGTTTTTAGCGGTAGCGCGCCGTATAATCTGAGGAGGTAAAAGGATATGAAAGAGAAATTAGCAAAGCTGGTAAATGTAAAGAGTATTATTACTCTAATTCTATGTGGTGTGTTTGCCTATCTTTCTATTGCTGGAAAGGTAGCTTCAGAGCAATTCCTAACTATTTTTACAGTTGTTATTAGCTTTTACTTTGGAACGCAAGCTACAAAGGATAAGGAAGTGGCCAGTGAAGGAACCGAAAATGCCTAATTTTCGTGTCAGAATTCATGTCAGAATTTTTTGTATTTTCTGACATGAACATCTTTTCTTGTGTTAAATTTTCTTAAAAACAAGAAAACGATTTTCACGGCGCAAATCCCACAAAACCTTGTATTTCAACGGTTTGCGGGCAAAAAGAAAGAGCTTCAAGAAATTTCTTGAAGCTCTCATTTTGGTGGAGCTGAGGGGAGTCGAACCCCTGTCCGAAAGCGCTTTAACAAGACCTTCTCCGGGCGCAGGACAGATTCAGGATTCCCGCCCCGTGCAGGCACTGCCCAGACTGCAAGGCTTGGTAGAGTCATGATGCATGGGCGGGGCAACTCTTACCCGCCGCACGTCCGCCACATCAACGACGCCTTCCCCGGCCTGTGGCCTCTCCGGTTCAGACGGCTGCCTTTAGTTAGGCAGCGACAGCAATACGATTGTTGTCAGTTAATTTTTAAGTTGCCCGTTTTATGGCGGTCAGGCGCCGCCGCCCGCTTATCCAGCCTCCACACCCCCGTCGAAACCGGTGCAGCCCCGTATCGAAGTATGGGAAAAGACTGTATATTTCTACCGTTCCGGGTGAGGTCGCCCCCACCCGGACGGTTATTTCCTTAGCTGTGGAAGGGGTCCGGCAGCTTCTCCGGCTCCGGGTACTCCACACCTTGGGTATCCACGGTGACGGACTTCATCACCTGCGGCTTCTTGGGCTTGTTGGTCAGCATATTCCGGGGCTGGGAGGCGATCTCATCCACCACGTCCATACCGTCGATGACCATGCCGAAGGCGGCGTACTGTCCATCCAGATGGAGGGAGTCCTTGTGCATGATGAAGAACTGGCTGCCGGCGGAGTCCATATCCTGCGCACGGGCCATGCTCAGCACACCACGGGTGTGGCGCAGGTCGTTGCGGATGCCGTTGGCCTCGAACTCGCCCTTGATGCAGTAGCCGGGGCCGCCCATGCCGGTGCCGTCGGGGCAGCCGCCCTGAATCATGAAGCCGTAGATGCAGCGGTGGAAGATCAGGCCGTTATAAAAACCGGCGTTGGCGAGGGAGATGAAATTCCGCACGCTCTGAGGAGCGATGTCGGGGTATAGCTCCGCCACGATCTTCTTGCCGTTTTCCATTTCGATGGTCACAATAGGATTGCTCATATCCGTTCTCCTTCTCTTATCAGGCGTCAGCGGTTCTTTTCCCGCATGGCACGGTCCATCTCCCGCTTTGCATCCCGCTTGGCGATGGCGTCCCGCTTGTCGTAGTTTTTCTTACCCTTGCACAGCCCCAGCTCCACCTTTACCCGACTGTCCTTGAAATACAGGCTCAGAGGGATCAGGGCATACCCGTCCTGCTTTTGCAGATCGTGGAGCTTGCGGATCTCCCGCTTGTGCATCAGCAGCCGCTTGGGCCGATCCGGATCCTTGTTGAAGATGTTGCCCTGCTCATAGGGGGAGATGTGCATACTCAGGGCGAACAGCTCACCGTCCTTGGCCACGCAGTAGGAATCCTTCAGATTCACCCGCCCGCCCCGGATGGATTTGACCTCCGTTCCGGCCAGCTCGATGCCCGCCTCATAGCGCTCCTCCACGAAGTAGTCGTGGTACGCCTTGCGGTTCTGTGCAGCGATCTTGATGCCACGCTTTTCCATGGGAAGCGCTCCTTTCCTGAAGTGTGGCATATAGTATACCACGTTCCACCGCTGATTACAAGCCCGAAATATGCGCCACACTGCTGATAGAGAAGCCCTCTTGGCACACAGCCTCTGCCGTGGTATACTGCAGAAAGAACGCAAGGAGGATATCACTATGAATCTGACCGAACAGCTGCTCTCCCGCCGGGAGATCTACCATGGCCGCATTATCGACGTGCAGGTGGACACCGTGTCCCTGCCCAACGGCAATACCTCCACACGGGAGGTGGTGCGCCACCCCGGCGGTGTGGGGATCCTGGCGCTGGATGACGAGGACTGCGCCGTGCTGGTGGAGCAGTACCGCTATGTGTTTGGCCGGACGCTGCTGGAGATCCCCGCCGGAAAGCGGGAGCCCGGCGAGGACCCGCTGACTACGGCCAGGCGAGAGCTGCGGGAGGAGACCGGCGCCGAGGCTACTCACTGGCAGCCGCTGGGGGCCATTCTGCCTTCTCCCGGCTGCTACGGCGAGGTGCTGCACCTGTATCTGGCCCGTGACCTGACCTTTGGGGCAACGCACCCCGACGCCGACGAATTTTTGCAGGTGCGGCGGCTTCCCTTCGATGCGCTGCTGACCCGCTGCCTCTCCGGCGAGATCGAGGACGGCAAGACCGTGGCCGCCGTGCTGAAGGCGAAGCTGCTGGGCCTGTAAGCACCACCGGAAAAGAACGGAGCAAAGACCCGGTATCCGCAGGATACCGGGTCTTTGCCCCTTGCCCTTTCGGGCAGAGAGGGGTAAAAAAGGAGTAAAAGGAAAAAGAAGATAGCAAAGGAAGAGCCTCAGTCGGCAAACAGCGGTGTGGAGAGATAACGGTCGCCGGTATCCGGCAGCAGCACCACGATGGTCTTGCCCTCGCTGCCGGGCCGCTTGGCGATCTCAATGGCGGCCCACAGCGCAGCGCCGGAGGAGATGCCCACCAGCACGCCTTCGCTGCGGCCCATTTCCTTACCCAGCGCAAAGGCGTCATCGTTCTCCACAGGGATGATCTCATCATAAACCCTGGTATCCAGCACCTGCGGCACGAAGCCTGCGCCGATGCCCTGGATCTTGTGGGCGCCGGCCACGCCGGTGGAGAGAACGGCGGAACTCTTGGGCTCCACGGCCACCACCTTCACCTCCGGGTTCCGGGACTTCAGATACTGCCCCACACCGGTGATGGTGCCGCCGGTGCCGACACCGGCCACGAAGTAGTCCACCTTGCCGTCGGTATCCTCATAGATCTCCGGGCCGGTGGTCTCGAAGTGCGCCTTGGGATTGGCGGCATTGACAAATTGACCGGGGACAAAGCCGCCGGGGATCTCACGGGCCAGCTCCTCCGCCTTGGCAATGGCGCCGCTCATACCCTTGGAGCCCTCCGTCAGCACCAGCTCGGCGCCGTAGGCCTTCATCAGCTGGCGGCGCTCCACGCTCATGGTCTCCGGCATGACGATGATGACCCGATAGCCACGGGCGGCGGCCACGGAGGCCAGACCGATGCCGGTATTACCGGAAGTAGGTTCGATGATAACGCTGCCGGGCTTCAGCAGGCCTTTCGCCTCTGCGTCATCGATCATGGCACGGGCGATACGATCCTTCACGGAGCCGGCGGGGTTGAGATACTCCAGCTTGCCCAGCAGACGAGCCTTCAGACCGTACTTCTTCTCCAGATGGGTCAGCTCCAGCAGGGGAGTGTGGCCGATGAGCTGATCGGCAGAGGGATAAATGCGGGACATAACAGCGCTTCCTTTCCATGCGGCAAGGGCCGATGATCGTTTTTGATAGTACTACTAATTCGGTAGGTTGGTAGTACTATACCACCGGCGGAAGAAGATGTCAAGGGACTCCGGAAAAAATATTTGCTTCCGGCACGGTTGTTTTCAAAATATGCGAGATTTTCCATGCCGCAGCGTGTATAATCATAGAAAAACCAACAGCAAAAGGAGCGAATACCATGGATATTCAGGAATTACGCCGGGAGGCGCAGACCATGCAGCCTCAGCTGACGGCGGATCGTCGCCGCCTGCACCGGAACCCGGAGGCCGGGGCGGTTCTGCCGGAGACGGTGGCCTATGTCAAGGAGCGGCTGACGGAGATGGGATACCATCCGCAGGAGCTGGGCGGCGGCCTGACCGCCACCGTCACCGGAACTGACACCGGACGCTGCATCCTGCTGCGGGCGGACATGGATGCCCTCCGGGGACAGGAGCAGTCGGGCCTGTCCTTCCGGTCGGAAAACGGCTGTATGCACGCCTGCGGCCACGATATGCACACCGCTATGCTGCTGGGTGCGGCCCAGCTGCTGATGCAGCACCGGCAGGAGCTTACCGGCACGGTGAAGCTGGTGTTCCAGCCGGACGAGGAGGGCTTCACCGGCGCAAAGTCCATGCTGGCGGCAGGAGTCCTGCAAGATCCGGCCCCCAGCGAGGCGCTGGCCCTCCACGTCCACTCCGGCACCCCCTCCGGGACGGTGCTGTGCGGCAGCGGGACCTTCATGGCGGGCTGTACCCTGTTCCGCATCACGGTGCGGGGAAAGGGCTGCCACGGGGCCATGCCGGAGACGGGCGTGGACCCCATCGGCATCGCCGCCCAGATCTGGCTGGCCCTGCAGGAGATCACCGGCCGGGAGCTTCCCGCCAAGACCCCGGCAGTGGTGACGGTGGGTCGGTTTCAGGCGGGACAGGCTCCCAACATCATCCCCGATGAGGCGGTGCTGGAGGGGACGGTCCGTACCTTTGACCGGGCGGTGACGGCCCGGATCATGGAGCGCATCCGCCAACTGTCGGAGGGCATCGCCTCTGCCTTCCGGGGCAGCGCACAGATGGAGGAGCTGGCCTCGGCCCCGCCGCTGCAAAACGATCCGGCCCTGACGGAGGATATGGCGGCGCTGGCGGAAACACTGCTGGGTCGGGAGAAGGTCTACCGGCTGAAGGAGGGCGGCATGGGCTCCGAGGACTTCGCCTCCTACACCTATGAATTGCCCTGCGCCTACCTGCTGCTGGGGGCCGGATCACCTCAGGAGGACCCCCGCTACGGCCAGCCCATGCACAATCCGAAGGTGGTGTTCAACGAGGACGTCCTGCCCCTGGGCGCAGCGCTGCTGACTGCCGGGGCCATGCACCGTCTGGAGCGGTGAAGCATAAGTCGCAGATCAGCTGCCGTGCGGAGACCATTATAATTATATGTGTATGATAGATATGGCGGCCGTCATAATGGGCAGCTGTAAGAGGCGGTTTTAAGTGCGGCAGCCTTGGATCGCTTGCCCACAAGACCCCCGGACAGAAGGAGTGAAAATTCCTCCCGTCCGGGGGCCTTGTGCTGACTTTCAATATTTTATGTGCATTGTTTTGCCTCCGGCGGGTGACTTTCTTTCTGTAGCTTTTTTGTATAAGGAACGTGTCTCCGACGGCCTACTTTTCCCAATAGCTGGAAAAGTAGGCAACAGACCCGCTCCCGCTCTGTCGAAGGGAATGCTGCGTCTATCGCCGAGAGCGGATTCCGAGACCAGTTTGCCAACTGGTCTCGGAATGATAGATTTATCTTATAATAGAACTTTCAGCGGCCCAATTACCTTCTGTCTGCTTGTTGTGTGGCAATCCGTTCCACACGGTAGAACATCAGGCTTCTTCAACCGACCGAGCAGCGGCAGCGTGAGTAGAAGGAAGTCAATTCCCTGCTTCGGCGGGAACTATGCCG
>OHXX01000296.1_pt1 | contig 13404 bp, 10 predicted proteins | sample 1580101 | NCBI WGS metagenome assembly OHXX01 (sample SAMEA3882525, study PRJEB24775) | human gut metagenome | biome: human-associated habitat; feature: intestine environment; material: feces | place: Netherlands | collected 2009/2010 | reverse complement strand
AGAAATCCGCCGCATTCGGCAACTGTCGGCAAACCGTTTAGAATCGCTGTTTTGATAGAATCTCGCATGATTTCATTCTCTGAAAGCTGTTTTTCGTACAATTCCGGATAGCCGCCGCCAAGGTACAGACCGTCGATATTCTCCGGCAGCCGCTCGTCTGTGAGCGGCGAAAACGGCACAAGCTCTGCCCCCAGTTCACGCAGCACATCGAAGTTATCCTCGTAATAGAAGCAGAATACGCGGTCCTTGGCTACCGCGATCCGCACCGGAAAATCGGTCGCACGAGCGAGCGGCATATGCGTATCGGTCAACGGTTTCGCCGTCTGTGCTAATGCACACAATGCGTGGAGGTCAATGCCTTCCTCTGCCGCATCCGCGAGCCGATCAATTTTCTCACGCAGGTCGGACAGCTCATCCGCCGTCACCAAACCAAGATGGCGGTCAGGTATTTCGGCCTCCGGAACCGGCGGCAAAAAGCCGAGCACAGGCAGCCCCGCTTTTTCTGCAATTTGTTTGTAAAACGAGTACATTCCCGCCGAAACGCCGTTTAAAATCACTCCTGCGAGCGTATTTTCCGAAAATGTGCGGAACCCGTGAATCTGTGCCGCAAGCGACAGCGACTGACCCTTAGGGCGCACGATCAGCACCGCAGGCGTGCCGGTTGCGCGGGCCAGATGTGCCGCCGAAGCCGTATCCGTTGTACCGGAAACGCCGTCGTAAAAGCCCATGACGCCCTCGATCACGCCGAAACCGTCCGGCCGGATATGCCGCGCAAGCTGACTGCAAATACCGGCCTCGTCCTCGAAAAAAAGGTCTAAATTGCGGCTCGGAACGCCCAAAACCGCCGTGTGGAACATCGGATCAATGTAGTCCGGACCGCACTTGAACGCGCTGAGTGTTACGCCGCGGCGCTGCAGCGCCCGCAGAATCGCGGTCGTGACCGTCGTCTTGCCGCAGCCGCTGCCGGTGCCCGCAAGCAGCAGTCTTGGTGCATTATTTTGTGTCATTTGCGGCCCTCCCGGACAGAATAAACACCGGATTGTTCGCAGTCAGCATGGTGTACGCGCCGACCGGCTTGCCGCGCGTGGCTGCCAGCTGTGTGATCTCGATATCAGAAAACCCCAATTCTTTCAAGGCCGTCTGCGCCGCAAACAAGGTCTCGAGCGCAATCGCGTTTACGACCACGCGGACTTCCGGATTTTTCTCCCTGGCAAGTGCCAGAATCTCCCGCATTCTGCCGCCGCTCCCGCCGACGAACACGCAGTCCGGTGCCGGAAGGTTCTCCAGTGCCTCCGGCGCAAGTCCTTCAATGATTTTCACATTGTATCCGCCGAGTTTTATGCGGTTTTCGTGCAAGAGCGCGACCGCTTCCGGCTTTCGCTCGATGGCGTAAACCGTGCCGTCGCTGGCCTTGCGCGCCAGCTCGAGCGTGACCGCGCCGGTGCCCGCACCCACGTCCCAGACCGTGTCGGTCGGTCGGACAGTCAGGCGGTTCACCGACACCCACCGAACCTCTTCCTTTGTCATCGGCACCTTTCCGCGCGTGAGCATTTCATCTCGAATCGGTTCGTTTTTGTTCGCCGCACGCGGGTTTTCGATCAGCAGAACCGCTAAATCCGGGCACGAAAGCTGCGCGATCTCTGCGGCTGTGCCGTGCACAATCCGCTCATTTTCCGCGCCGAGATTTTCCCCGAGATGAACGGGCAGCGCGCCCAATCCCGCGTCCATAAGGCTGCTGCAAACCGCCTGCGCGTTGTTTCCACCGCCGGTCAGCGCAAATGTTGCCGTATGGTAACTTACGGCACCGAGAATATTTCCTGTGCGACCGTGCAGACTCTTAAAACACAGATTTTCGTAGGAAATGCCGCATTTCGCGCATATATACTGCATGCTTGACAATCCCGGCACAAGTGTTACCCCGCCGTATGGCAGGAGCCGCTCGCGCAGCTTTCCGGCCGCGCTGAAGAATCCTACGTCGCCGGAAACCAGCAGCGCCGTGTGCCGGGCATGACCGGAAATTGCCCGCTCAGCCAGCTCTGAGAACGCACACACCTCGGCTTTAGCGGTCAGCGATGCGAGCCGTTTTGTGGCAAATACTTCCTCTGCGGCTGCAAGCGTGCGGACGGCTTCGCCGGTCAGCGTGTCCGACGTGCCCATGCCTGCGCCGATGATGAAAAATTCCCGCTGCTGCTTTTTGTTCCGTAAACCGAGCAATTCCGTCAAAAATGCCTGCATCTGCGCCTGATTTTTGCCGTTTTCCATACGCGGACGCGCAATGACCAGTACCTTTGCGCCGACCTCCTCGGCTGCCGCGACCTTTTCCGCAAAGCCGCCGGACACGCCGGTGTCCTTGGTCACGAGGATTTTTGCGCCGGTCTCGCGCAGCAGCGCCGCGTTCATCGTCTGCGAAAACGGGCCCTGCATGGCGATGATGTGCGCGCCCGGGAAGCCGAGTGCGGCGCACTTTTCGAGCACCGAGGCGGTCGGCAGTACGCGCGGGAACAGCCGCGTTTGGAAGTCCTGCACCGCCGTGTACGCTTCCAGTTCTTTACTTCCTGTGGTGAGCAGGACCGCGCCCTCGTGCGCGTTCAGCCAGTCCACTGCGGCGGCTGTGTTCAGCACGATTTCGCAGTTCTGATAAGGCAGGGCAGGCCGCAGCAGCCGCTCGTAGCGTGCGCCCGATTTCGCGCAGGCCGCCCGCAGATTGTCGGTCACAGCCGCCGCGTACGGATGCGTTGCGTCGATGAGCAGCGTGTCCGAGGTCAATCGTTTTTCCATCTCCCGCTCATCCAAGCGGCCCTCGTGAACCGTGATTCCCGCCATCGGCTCCATCACTGCCGCACCATACTCTGTGGCAACGAAAACCTCCGCCTGCACGTTATTTTTCGACAAAAAACGGCACAAATCATGTCCTTCTGTCGTACCGGAGAAAATCATCAGCTTCATACGCCGCGATACCCCCTCGGCGTGACCATGCGGCCGTCCATCACGCGCGTGCGGCTGTTGCCGACAAACACAGTGGTCAGCATATCGACCTGTGTATCACGCAGCTCACCGAGCGTTGTAAGCGTGCAGCTTTCGCCTTCTCGGCCAATGCTGCGCACCAGACCGCAGACGGTTTCCGGCGGCACGATCTCCATCAGAATATCGCAGGCTCGGCGCAGATGGTCGGTGCGCTTTTTACTTGACGGATTGTACAGCACGATGCAGAAATCGCCAGCCGCTGCGCCGCGCAGACGCTGCTCGATCTTGTCCCACGGCGTGAGCAGGTCGGACAGGCTGATGCACGCAAAGTCACACGTCAGCGGCGAGCCGAGCACGGCGCCGCCCGAGCAGGCCGCCGTGATGCCCGGAATAACCTCGACCTCGAGGTTCGGCTCGTGCTCGCAAAGCTCGAGCAGCAGGCTCGCCATGCCGTACACACCCGCGTCTCCCGAGGACACGACCGCGACCGTTTTGCCCTGTTTTGCCGCCTCAACCGCCGCTTTGCAGCGCAAAACCTCGCGTGTCATGCCGGATTCGATGCGCTCCTTGCCCGAAATGAGGTTCTCGATCAAATCAAGGTACAGGCCGTAGCCTGCCACGCAGTCACATTTTTCCAGAGCACGCACCGCGCGCAGCGTCATCTGCTCCTCGCCGCCCGGCCCAATGCCGATGCAATACAGCTTCATGCTTCGCCCTCCCGTTCTTCAAAGCACACGCGCCAGTCCAGCACAGCGACAGCCGCCGTCACGCCGTTCTGCGCGAATTTATGCAAGATAAGTGTGCCGTTCTGTGCTGCGCACACAGCCGCGCGTTCGCACACATTATCTACGCCGACGGTCTGCTGCACGAACGCCTTGTGCGTCCTGCAGCTGCTCGGCCGTAAAGGTGCGGAACGGCAGTCCGTGCTTTTCGCAAAACAGCAGCAAACCCGGCTCATTCTGCTTGATATCAATGCTCGCCGCGCCGCAGATCGCCTGCCAGGGCAGTTTTGCCGAGGCAAGCGCCGCCTGAACCGTCTGCTCGATGGCCTCCGCGCTCGTGCCCTTGCGGCAGCCAATGCCGAGATACGCAATCCGCGGCACGAGATGCAGTGTGTGTGCAAACGGCTGTGCGTCTGTGCGGAATCCAATCGTGAACCCGCTTTCCACGTCTTTTTTAAGGTCAATGTGGGCGGGCAGCAGCCCGTCTACCGGAAAATCCGAGCGAACGCCCACGGTTTCCCCCCTGAGCAGCGCACCGGATACATATTTAATATGTTCCGGCTCCAGAACTGCACAGCTGTGTGCTTTTGCCCAAGTGTCCACGGCGAACACCTGCCGACCGTCGGTCGCGGTGGTGAGCACCGGCACAGCCTGCAGACCTTCCGCAAGTGTTTTTGCAATCTCGTTGGCGCCGCCCAGATGTCCGGACAGAAGCGGAATCACGAACTTTCCCTGCTCATCAATGACGATTACCGCCGGATCATAGGCTTTTCCCATCAAATACGGCGCCACTGCGCGTACCGCGATTCCGGTCGCGCCCACGAACACGATCAGGTCGCAATCGACCATCGCCTGCTGCGCAAAGCGCTTAAGGCTCGTGCCCGAGAGCGACGCATCCACCGTCCGCGCGTACCGCTCACACCGGAAATCCGGCAGGAGTTTTACCGCCTTTTGCACAGTCTGTGCGCCGCACAGGGTAAAGGATACAAATTTTGCGTGCTTCATCGGCTTGCCTCACGAAATTCGGTCGTAAAGGTCGGGTCGTACAGCTTGGAGCGCTCGTACTCGGTGCCGAGGAACCCGCCCACCGTGATGAGCGCGGTCTTGGTGATGCCCTCTCGCGCACCGGCTTCGGCGAGGTCTGCGACCGTTGTCCGCACGACCTTTTCGTCCGGCCAGGTGGCCTTGTACACGATGGCCGCAGGCGTATCCGGCGCATATCCGCCCGCGATCAGCCGCTCGGACAGGCGCGGCAGCTGACCTGCCGACAGGAAGATGACCATGGTGGCTCCGTGTGCCGCGAACGCCTCGATCTGCTCCTTTTCGGGCACGGGCGTGCGGCCCTCCATGCGCGTCAGGATGACCGACTGGCTGACGTTCGGCAGTGTGTACTCGGCTTTGAGTGCCGCTGCCGCGCCGCAGAACGAGGACACGCCCGGGCAGACCTCGTAGGGAATCCCGCGTTTATCCAGCTCGTCCATCTGCTCGCGGTGCGCACCGTACACGCACGGATCGCCGGTGTGCAGACGCACGACCGTTTTGCCCGCTTTCGCGGCAGGCGCCATCACGGCGATGACCTCCTCGAGCGTCATCTTCGCGCTGTTGTATACCTCGCATCCGTCCTTTTTGTACTCCAGAAGTGCCGGATTGACCAGCGAACCGGCGTAAACGATCACATCTGCCTCGCTCAGCAGACGTGCGCCGCGTACCGTGATCAGGTCGGGCGCACCCGAGCCTGCACCCACAAAATAGATCATTCGCTTTGCTCCTTTACCAATATAATAGAGAAATAGCCGCTCGGCTGTTCCAGCTCATCTAAATCTTCGATCAGCCGCTGACCGTCCATGCCGACCCGCTAGATCAGCACCGCGCTGCCAAGTTCGCCGCGCTGCCGGAGCAGTTCGCGGACCTCCAATACACTCTTTCCGGTCTTCATCAGTACCTTGCTGCCGGAGAGCGCAAGCCCTTCCTCCGCCCTGCCGTGCGTGGCCGGAATGATGTGCAGCATTTCGCCGTCCTCGCACAGGGCACGGCCCATGGCGGCAGCCGCGGCGCAGAAGGACGGCACGCCGGGCACCAGCTCGGCTGCATAGCCGCGGGCGGCAACACGCTTGTGTACATACCAGTATGTGGAATATACCGTTGGGTCGCCCAGCGTGAGGAACACCACGGTCTTGCCCTCGTCGAGCAGCGCACAGAGCGCGTCTGCCGCCGCATCGTGGCTGGCGTTTCGCGCCTGCCTGTCGTGCGTCATCGGCATATCGAACAGCAGGATTGACTTGTCCTGCCCGATGTACGGCGAAGCAATATCCAGTGCGGTCTGTCTGCCGTCGGCGGACTTCGGTGCGGCGACCGCATCGCACTCGCGCAGCAGCCGGATCGCCTTGGCGGTCAGCAGCTCCGGATCGCCCGGACCGACGCCGACTCCATATAAAATACCCTTCATTGCAGTTTCAACCTCTCACAGAGTGCGCGCGCGCCCGCTGACTCGGCCAGCACGCCGTATTTTCCGGTAAACATGATGAATTCCACGCGCGCCTGCCCCTTCATGCGCAGGGCGATGCGGGTTTCCATCTCCCTGCCAATGCGCGACAGGACGGGCTGACGCAGATTTACTTCGTCCAGCAGCTCCACGCACGCGTCCACCGAGATGGCAGCCATCAGTCCTTCGAGTGTTTCGCGCGGTGCTCCGCACAGTGCCGCATGCGCGGTGAAAATCTCCTGCCGTGCGTCTGCGACCGACGAGTGCGTGTTCATCACGCCTGCGGCCATCTTGACCAGCTTTCCGGCGTGCCCGACAAGCAGGATCTCGGGATAGCCGCGGTACGCCGCATGGTCGAACGCCTCACCGATGAAGTTGGAGCACTTGACCGCGCGTTCGAGGTCAAGGCCGAGCGTGTCCCGCGCGAAATCCGCGCCGTAGTTGCCCGGGCACAGGAACGCAATGCGCTGTCCCTGCGCGTACAGGCTGTCCAGCTCCAATCGGATGGTGTCCACGAGCGCCTTTTCGCTCATCGGCTCAACGATGCCGCTCGTGCCGAGGATAGAGATGCCGCCGACGATGCCGAGGTGCCCGTTGTAGGTCTGGGCGGCAAGGGCCTCGCCGTCCTCCACCGAAATGGTGACAGAAAAGCCGCCGCCGTATCCGTTCTGTTCTGCGGCCCGGTGCACCGCGTCCGTGATCTGCTGCCGCGGACCGGGATTGATCGCCGCTTCTCCGACCGGCATCGCCAGTCCCGGGCGGGTAATCCGACCGACGCCGGCGCCGCCCTCCATGGCAACGCCCTTTTCGATTTGGCGCACGGAAGCCGTGATGCGGACCCCGTTTGTGATGTCCGGATCGTCGCCCGCGTCCTTGCGGACGGTGCAGACAGCCGCGTTTCCGCTCATATGCGCGTCCTCGACCGGCAGGCAGAAGGTGATGCCGCCCGGCGTGTGCAGGTGAATCTCCGGCGGCGCGATTCCGGTCAGCAGCAGCACAGCCGCCGCCTGCGAGGCCGCCGCCGCGCACGAGCCGGTTGTCCAGCCGCGGCGAAGCGCTTTGCCGCCGCGGTAGGCGGTGAGTTTTTCGTCCGGCATGCGGTGCACCTCCCTGTGAAATGTAATCCAATTTATTATAGCATACGCAGGCTTTTATTTGAAGTGCAAACGCGGGATGTCTTTTCCCTGCCCCAGCTTTCCGGTGTCGGAATTTTTATCATTTTCCGCGGCAGTGCCGCTCTCCCTGCGATTCTCCGTGAATTCTTCATCGCATTGTTTTAGTAGGATAACAAAAATTTTTTATAAATTCGCACTTTAATTGCCATGTTCTGTAAAATAATAAACTTTTCTAAGTGCGAGGTGAAAAAAGTAAATATTTTACGCAGTATTTTTGTACAAAAAGTCTGTCCGAAATTATCATTATTCCACAACAGTTGTTGATAATATTGATAAATACGCGAGATTTTTTTATTCATTCATCCAAATTGCACAAATACATCTTGACAAAGAATTTTAAAAGTGATAAATTTATCTCACGAAAGGACGAAAGGAGGCTGAGCAGGAAATGAAAAAGGTTATCTGTTCGGAACACGCACCCGCAGCTATCGGCCCGTATGCACAGGCAATTGCAGCAAACGGTATCGTATTTACTTCGGGTCAGCTTCCGATCGATCCCGCAACCGGTGCTTTTCCGGAAGGGATCGCAGCACAGACCAAGCAGTCGCTCACCAATGTAAAGGCAATCCTTGCTGAGGCAGGAACCGGTATGGATCAGGTGATCAAGACTACCGTCTTCCTGAGCGACATGAACAATTTCGGCGCGATGAACGAGGTTTACGCCACCTTCTTCGGTGAAGGCAGCTACCCGGCACGTTCCGCTGTGGAGGTTGCAAGACTTCCCAAGGACGCTCTCGTCGAGATTGAGGTAACCGCTCTCCTGCCGTAAGGCAAACCAAAAAGAAAAGAAAACAGCAAAAAAGAAAGGTGCTGTCCGCTAGGCAAGGCCGGAACCGGAAAACCGGCTTTGACGACCGGGGTACCTCCAAAACACAAACGGCAACAACGCCAAAAAAATGGAGGTAATTTTATTATGAGCAAGCAGTATCCGCTGAACGTACCCGCACCCCATCATTTTACTTACGCAGTCCGTGATCTTCCGGAAGTAACCGTTGAGCAGCGTGAGCGCGCTCTTCAGGCTACTCATTACAACGAGTTCGCATTCCCGTCCGGCATGCTGACCGTCGATATGCTGTCCGACTCCGGTACCACTGCAATGACCAATCATCAGTGGGCAAGCCTGTTCCTCGGCGACGAGGCTTACGGCCGCAACACCGGTTATTACGTTCTGCTCGACACCTTCCGCGACATCTTCGAGCGCGGCGGCGAGAAGAACTGGAAGAAGGTCATCGACCTGGTCCGCACCGATTGCCGTGACATCGAGAAGATGATGGACGAGGTCTATCTCTGCGAGTACGAAGGCGGCCTGTTCAATGGCGGCGCAGCTCAGATGGAGCGCCCGAACGCATTTATCATCCAGCAGGGCCGTGCAGCTGAGTCCGTTCTGATGGAAATCGTTCGCAACATCCTTGCTAAGCGTCACCCGGGCAAGAAGTTCACCATTCCGTCGAATGGTCACTTCGACACCACCGAAGGCAACATCAAGCAGATGGGTTCCATTCCGCGTAACCTGTACAACAAGACCCTGCTGTGGGAAGTACCGGAAGGCGGCCGTTACGAGAAGAACCCGTTCAAGGGCAACATGGATATCGAGAAGCTCGAGCAGTTGATCACCTCTGTTGGTCCGGAGAACGTTCCGCTGATCTTCACCTGCATCACCAACAACCCGGTTTGCGGCCAGGCCGTTTCCATGGGCAACCTGAAGGAAATCAACCGCGTTGCGCATAAGTACAACATCCCGCTGGTATTTGATACCGCTCGCTGGGCTGAGAACGCTTACTTCATCAAGATGAATGAGGAAGGCTACGCTGACAAGTCCATCGCTGAGATCGCTACCGAGATGTTCTCTTACTGCGACGCATTCACCATGTCCGCTAAGAAGGACGGCCACGCTAACATGGGCGGCATGCTGGCATTCCGCGATAAGGGCCTGTTCTGGAAGAACTTCTCCGACTTCAACGAAGACGGCACCGTTAAGACCGACGTTGGCGTTCTGCTGAAGGTTAAGCAGATCTCCTGCTACGGCAACGATTCCTACGGCGGCATGTCCGGCCGTGATATCATGGCTCTGGCAGTTGGCCTGTACGAGTCCTGCGACTTTAACTACATGAACGAGCGTGTTGCTCAGTGTAACTACCTGGCAGAAGGCTTCTACGACGCTGGCGTTAAGGGCGTTGTACTGCCGGCAGGCGGCCACGCTGTATACATCAACATGGATGAGTTCTTCGACGGCAAGCGCGGCCACGACACCTTCGCTGGTGAGGGCTTCAGCCTTGAGCTGATCCGCCGCTACGGCATCCGTGTATCCGAGCTGGGCGACTACTCCATGGAGTATGACCTGAAGACCCCGGAGCAGCAGGCTGAAGTATGTAACGTAGTTCGCTTCGCAATCGACCGCAGCCGTCTGACCAAGGAGCATCTGGACTATGTAATCGCAGCTGTTAAGGCTCTGTACGAGGATCGTGAGAACATTCCGAACATGCGTATTGTTTGGGGTCACAATCTGCCGATGCGTCACTTCCACGCATTCCTGGAGCCGTACCCGAACGAAGAGAAATAATCCCCTGTTCCATCCTTTCGTCAAAGGCGATACCGCATAATTGCATAAATTGTGCGGTATTTCCGCCAATGCTGCAGCAAAGGCGCTGCGGCATTGCATAACAGGAATTTCTCCTGACCTTTTTATAACTTGATAATCAGGGCGTAACCTGTGCCGCGTGGAAAGTGCACAGGAAAGCAAAGAACAAAGGCGTTCTTTTTGCCAGAAAACTAAACAGTTTCTGCGTCAAAGAGAACGCCCTTTTTCTATCCATTTACACATTAAAGGGGTGTAAGATAATGAGTAAAGAGCCTAAAAACTTAGAACAGAGAGATGGTTTCCAGAGTAAGTGGGGATTCATTCTGGCATGTATCGGTTCTGCGGTTGGTATGGGCAACATCTGGCGTTTCCCGATCATGGTGCAGAAGTACGGCGGCATGACCTTCCTGCTTCCCTATTTTATCTTTGTAATTTTGATCGGCAGTACCGGCGTTATCGAGGAGTTCGCTCTCGGCCGCCGTGCAGCTGCAGGTCCGGTTGGTGCGTTCGGTATGTGTACCAAGGAGCGCACCGGCAGTGATAAATCCGGTAAGGCGATCGGCGCAATCCCGATCATCGGTGCATTGATGCTGGCAATCGGCTACACGGTCGTTCTCGGCTGGATCTTCAAGTACACCTTCATGTCCCTCTCCGGCAGCCTGTTCAATCTCGGCACGGACATGGGCGCAATCGGCGGCACCTTCGGCATGACCGCACCGGAGGCAGAAACGCTTCCCGAAGCCCTCAAGGCAATGGCGTCGGCTGGCTTCTTCGGCATCGGCAACGGCGTATGGCAGATCGTTGCACTGGTAGTTTCCCTTGCCATCATGGTAATGGGCGTTGCAGGCGGCATTGAGAAGGCCAACAAGGTCATGATGCCGGTTCTGTTCGGTCTGTTCCTCGTACTGGCAATCTACATCGGCACGCTGCCCGGCGCATCCGAAGGCTATAAGTACATTCTGACCCTGAATCCGGCTGGTCTGCTCAAGCCCGACCTGTGGGTATTTGCATTCGGTCAGGCGTTCTTCTCCCTGTCTGTTGCAGGCAACGGTTCTGTAATCTACGGTTCCTACCTGTCCAAGAGCGAGGATATCCCGTCCTCCGCACGCAACGTAGCAGTATTTGATACCCTTGCAGCTCTGCTGGCAGCAGTCGTTATCATTCCGGCAATGGCAGTTGTTCTGGGCGAAGGCATCCGCGACGTATCCGGCGGCCCCGGCCTGATGTTCGTTTACCTCGTAAACGTATTCAACGCAATGCCTGCCGGCCGTATCATCGGCGCGATCTTCTACATCTGCGTACTGTTCGCAGGCGTATCCTCCATCGTAAACCTGTACGAAGCACCGATCGCTTTCCTGCAGGAGCAGTTCAAGTTTAAGCGTGCAGCAGCCGTTGGCACCATCGGTGTAATCGGTCTGGTCGTTTCCATCGCAATCCAGCCGTGGACCTCTCAGTGGATGGACGTTGTTTCCATTTACATCTGCCCGCTCGGCGCTGCTCTGGCCGGCGTTATGTTCTTCTGGGTACTGGGCAAGGAAAAGGCAATTGCTGCTGTTAACGAAGGCGCTAAGAAGCCGATCGGCGGCTGGTTCTTCCCGCTCGGCAAGTGGGTATACGTTATCTGTGCAGTTCTTGCACTGATCCTCGGCGTTATGTACGGTGGCATCGGCTAATCCCTCAAGCCGTCACCGATCTTTCAAAAGACGTTCATGGAGTTTATGAATCGTCTGTATCCCCCCTTTTGTCCCTGTCCCCCGTCACTGCTTTGTGACGGGGGACACACTTTTCTAATCCGGAATCAGCAATCAGCAGGCAGTAATCGCTGCATGCAAAGCAAAACCCCGGCTTTGCCGCACTTGACAAAACCGGGGCTGCTCGGGTATACTATCGCCAAGGGATGCTGTTCAGGCAGTCAAACCCTATAACAAGTTAGTGAACTAAGTCACTGACCGTTCGAGGCCTAATCGAGCGGTCAGTGCGCTTTTATACAGAAAAAGAGACGAACCAGGCAGGCTCGTCTCTTTTTACGTTGTATGGAGAAGATTCAGTTAAAGTAAACGATATCTTCCTTCGCCTTTTCGGCGGGTTCTACCGTGATGGCATGCAGCACCGGACCGGGACCGCGGTACTGCGGCAGCTCCTCGACGGTGATGGACGCCGTTACCTTGACCCAGTCGCGGTTATGCAGCTGATCGCGGTCGGGATAGCGGCAGAGGAAGCCGAGGAAGGTGACGTCATCCGCGCAGCAGACCATGCCGAAGCGGCCGGGCACGAAGCTGCCGGCGGGCACATCCTTGCCGACGTATGCCTGGGCAAGAAAGCGGACGGTCTTGCCGTCATACTTCATCGGGTCGCTGGTGGCGTACCAGAGACCGTAGTCCTCCGGCTGGATGTCGATGATATCCGCATCCACGTCAAACGGCAGCGGCATATTGCGGGCGTAGTCCTCGGAATTGCCGTTCACGTCATCCAGATAGATTGCCGCACGCGGGTTCATCGCCTTGATGTTCTTCTTGTACAGCATGTCCTTCAGCTCATCCGTGCAGCGGTTGAACACAACCAGATCCGCAGTGGTGATATGCTCGAACATCATCGGGCCGATGTTGTTGGAATACAGCTCAAACGTGGTCGCATCGACCGTGGTGACGATCTGGTACAGCTCCCAGCGGGCAGGAAATGCCTGCATCAGCTTTTCCAGCTTCCACATGCCGTTGTACTCAACAAGAATGCGGTCCGGCTGGTATTTCTGCTCCACGCGCTTGAGGATATTCGGCGTCAGACGGTCCTCGGACTCGATCGGCACAAGCGCAGTGCCGTAGTGCAGCAGCCACTTCTCGTCGTATTCCTCGATGCCTTCTTCGCACAGCAGCAGCACCGTGCGCTCGTTCTCGGTAAAATTCGGGTCCGCGAGAATGTCCTGAATGAACTTGGTCTTGCCGCTCTCCAGAAAGCCGGTAAAGACGTATACCGGAATGGGTTCGTTAGCCATAATCTGGTTACCTCACTTTTCGTTTACGCCGAACAGAGCAGCGATGCGCTCCTCATCCAGTTCGGAGCCGATGACGCACAGACGGCCGGTGTAATCGGCAGCGCCGCGGCGGATTTCGGGTGCGCCCGGAACGTAGTCAAAGTGCAGCCACTCGCCGCCGTCTGCACACGGAACGATGCCCTTTGCACGCAGTACGGTGCCGAGCGTAACATCGCCGAGCGCGGTAAGAGCCGCGTTAAGCTCTGCCTCGGTGTACTTGTGAGTCGTTTCCTTACCCCAGGAGGTGAATACTTCGTCAGCATCGTGATCGTGGTCGTGACCGCAGCAGCAGTGACCGTCGTGGTCGTGATGATGGTGCTCGTGGTCATGATCGTGGTGATGCTCATGCTCATGCTCATGGTCGTGATCGTGGCAGCCGCAGGTACAGTTCTCGCCGTGCTCGTGATGATGCTCATGGTCATACTCATCATGGCTATGGTCGTGCTCATCATGGC
>OHXX01000295.1_pt1 | contig 13407 bp, 16 predicted proteins | sample 1580101 | NCBI WGS metagenome assembly OHXX01 (sample SAMEA3882525, study PRJEB24775) | human gut metagenome | biome: human-associated habitat; feature: intestine environment; material: feces | place: Netherlands | collected 2009/2010 | reverse complement strand
CAGCAGGAGGAACCGGATAGGGCCCGCTTCCCGCTGCGGGAACTGCTTCGGACCCGGAGAAAGGGGGAGCAGAACGATGAAGAAGAATGATGCCAGCCGTAAGGCGCTGCGGATCATCGGATCCATTCTGGTGGCGATCGCTCTGTGGATCTATGTGGATACCGTTACCTCTCCGGAGGTGACATTGAAGGTGAAAAATGTGCCGGTGGAATTCTCCGGCGAGGATACCACACTGGCAGATCGTGGCCTGATGCTGCTGTCGGGCTATGACACCACCGTGGATCTGGTCATCAAGGGTCCCCGGAACGAGCTGCGTAAGCTGGACCGCAGCAAGATTCGGATCGTGGCCAATACCAGCAATATCAAGGAGGCCGGCAGCCAGACCCTGACCTACGAGGTGGTGTTCCCGGACAACATCCGCAGAGGGAAGCTGACGGTGGATTCTGCCAGCATTTACAGCATCACCGTCACCGTGGGCGAGTTGGACAGCAAGGAAGTACCCATTCAGTGCGAAATTGTGGGCAGCGTGGCTGACGGCTACATGGCCGGGGAGCTGACGCTGGATCCGGAGGTGCTGCTGCTGCGTGGCCAGCGGGACGACCTGCTGAATGTCAGCTACGCCAAGGTGCGGCTGGATATTACCGGAGCTGACAAGACGGTGGTGCAGGCGCTGGAATTTGAGCTGTACGACCACAACGATGTGAAGATCGAGAACAGCGCCATCCGCAGCAGTGAAAAGCTCATCGGCGCCACCATGCCGGTGTCGACGGTGAAGGAGGTGCCTCTGCGGGTGAACTTTGTGGAGGCCGTGGGGGCCACCATGGAGACGGTGGACTACACCATCTCTCCCGCCACGGTGAAGCTGGTGGGCGAGAAGGCCCGGCTGGATGAGATCGACAGCATCGTGCTGGATACCCTATATGTGCAGGATCTGGAGGATTCCCAGAGCCTGACCTATACCATCCCCGTGCCGGAGGATGTGACCATTGCCGACGGCGTGGACACCGCCACCGTGACGGTGGTGGTCCGTGGCGTCACGGAGCGGACGCTGACCGTTTCCCGGTTCACCTTTGAGAATGTGCCGGAGGGCATGACCGCCACGGCAGAGACGGAGTCGCTGAACGTGCGGCTGCGGGGCCTGACAGCGGAGGTGAACGCCCTGACGGCGGAGAACGTCCACATCGTGGCGGACCTGTCCGGCCTTACCGGCGCAGGGGTCCACACGGTGCCGGTGACCATCCGCATCGAGGGCTACGAGAATATCGGCATCAAGGGCTCGTATCAGATGGTGGTGGATCTGAAGGTGGCTTCGGACACCCCAACAGAGCCCTAGACATAGCAAGAGAGGTGTAAGCGACCATGACACAGATCGCAACGGTTGAAAAGATATTGCCCGGCGGCTTCGTGGAGATATCCGTCCCCCGAAAGTCTGCCTGCGGCCACGACTGTGAGGAATGCGCCGGCTGCGGCATGACCGGCGCCGCCATCCACGCACGGGCCAAGGACCCTGTGGGGGTCCGGCCGGGGCAGAAGGTGGTGGTGGAGAGCGCCACCCGGAAGATATTGGGTGTAGTGGCGCTGGTATATCTGCTGCCGGTGGTGGGCTTCCTGCTGGGCTACTTCCTGTCGGAGGGACTGGCAGAGGGCGTCCGCTACGCCATCGCCATCGGCGCAGCGGCGCTGGCCTTTCTGCCCAGTGTGGCCTATGACCGCCACGCCAAAAAGACGGAGGCCCTGACCTACACGGTGGTGCGGGAGTTCTGATGTTCGGCTATGTGCGTCCTGCGGCGGATCGGCTGACTCAGGAGCAGACAGACCTGTTCCGCAGCGCCTACTGCGGCCTGTGCCGCACGCTGGGACGGCGGTACGGCCTGCCGGCCCGGATGATTTTGAACTACGATCTGGCCTTTCTGGCCATTCTGCTGGCCGGCGGCAGCGGCTTTTCCTGCGCTCGCCATCGCTGCCCGGTGCATCCGGGGCTGCCCCTGCGGGGAAGAAAACCCGGCGCTGGATGCGGCGGCGGACCTCAGCGTCATCCTGACCTGGTGGCAGCTGCGTGACGGCGTGACGGATCACGGCTTCTTCGGGGGCCTGAAATACCGGCTGGCCGCCCTGCTTCTCCGCCGCAGCTACCGCAAGGCCGCCCGCCTGCGGCCGGATTTTGACCGGCTGGTGCAGGGCTGCCTGGGAGAACTGGCGGAGCTGGAGCGGGAGAATTGTCCCTCCATTGACCGCCCGGCGGATACCTTCGCCCGGCTGCTGGCCGGTGCGGCAGAGGAGGAGTCGGATCCTGTCCGGCGGCGGGTGCTGGCGCAGCTGCTGTACCATCTGGGCCGCTGGATATACCTGACGGACGCAGCGGACGATCTGGCCAAGGACCAGCGCAGCGACAGCTACAATCCGCTGCCCCTGCGATTTTCGGTGCAGGAGGGCAAGCTGACGGAGGAGAGCCGTCAGGAGCTGGCCCAGACCATGGATCGGTCCGTGGAGCGGATGGCGGCGGCCTTCGAGCTGTTGGAGTGCGGCGTATGGCAGCCGATCATCGAAAGTGTGGTATATGCGGGGCTGTATCAGGTGGGAAACGCCGTTTTGAACGGCACCTTCCATCAGCGGCCCCGGAGAGAGAAATACCCTGAACGAAAGGCAGGACACGGCGATGCGTGATCCCTATCAGGTGCTGGGCGTCCCCAGCACCGCCACAGACGAGGAAGTCAAAAAAGCCTATCGGAATCTGGCCAAAAAGTACCATCCCGATAACTATCACGACGATCCCCTGGCCGATCTGGCACAGGAGAAGATGAAGGAGATCAACGAGGCCTACGAGGAGATCCAGAACCAGCGCAAGTGCGGCGCCTCCGGCAATGGCTACGGAGCCTACGGCGGCAGCTATGATCCCGCCATCCAGCGCATCCGTCTGGCCATCCGTCAGGGGGACCTGAATCTGGCGGAGGAGCTGCTCAACGCCCGCAGCGACCACAACGCCGAGTGGAACTTCCTGAAGGGAGCCGTCTGCTTCAAGCGGGGCTGGCTGGATGAGGCCAAGCGCTATTACGAGACGGCGGTGCAGATGGACCCCGGCAACCCGGAGTACCGGCAGGCACTGGCTATGGCGGAGGGTCGCTCCGCCGGTTACCGTCCCGCCGGATACAGCCGTGTTACCACCGGTGGCTGCGACGATCCCTGCACCCGCCTGTGCGGAACCATGCTGTGCTGTAACCTGTTGGGTGGCGGTGGCTATTTCTGTTGTATATAAACGGGGACCCCATCCCCTTTGAAGGAGGATAAAGCTGTGGTCAAGAGCATGACCGGCTATGGCCGGGCGAGAGAAACCAGAAACAAGCGGGATATCACCGTGGAGGTGCGTTCCGTCAACAACCGGTATCTGGACTGCACCGTGAAGCTGCCCAGAGCCTATGTATTCGCTGAGGATGCCATCAAGGGCCGTGTCCAGAAGGCGGTATCACGGGGCAAGGTGGACGTGTTCGTCACCATCGACTCCTCCGCTGCGGACGTGTCTGTGGTGAAGGTGAACGAGCCGCTGGCCCGCAGCTACTATGAGGCACTGCTGCGGCTAAAGGAGACCTTTGGCCTGTCGGGGGAGGTCACCCCGGTGGAGCTGTCCCGCTGCCCGGATGTCCTCTCCGTCACCAAGGCGGAGGAGGATCTGGAGACGCTGGCGGAGGACATCTGTCAGGTGACGGATGCGGCGCTGGCGGCCTATAACCGGATGCGAAGTGTGGAGGGCGTGAAGCTGGCGGAGGATATCGCCGGCCGGGCCGATACCATCGAGCGCACCGTGGCCCGTGTGGAGGCGCAGTCTCCCCAGACGGTGTCGGCCTACCGGGAGCGGCTGGAGAGCAAGATGCGGGAGCATCCTGACGGAGACGGCCATTTTTGCCGATAAGATCGCCGTGGACGAGGAGACGGTGCGCCTGCACAGCCACCTGTCCCAGCTGCGGGATATGCTGCGGGGGGATGAACCCGTGGGCCGGAAGCTGGATTTCCTCATTCAGGAGATCAACCGGGAGTGCAACACCATCGGCTCCAAGTGCAGCGACCTGACCATTACGCAGGACGTGGTGAACATGAAGGCCGAGGTGGAGAAGATCCGGGAGCAGGTGCAGAACATCGAGTAAGGGAGCGTTCTATGGAGCTGGTAAACATCGGATTCGGCAACCTCATTGCCGCCGGGCGGCTCATCGCCGTGGTAAGCCCGGATTCGGCCCCCATCAAGCGACTCATTCAGGAGACAAGGGACGGCGGGATGCTCATCGACGCCACCTATGGCCGAAAAACGGCGTCGGTGCTCATCATGGACAGCGACCATGTGGTGCTGTCGGCGCTGTCGGCGGAGAAGCTGGCGCCCCGGCTGGGCGTCCGGCTGGAGGATCTGACAGAGGAGGAAGCTTAAGTGCAGAGAAAGGGCAAGACATTCATCGTATCGGGTCCCTCCGGCGTGGGCAAGAGCACCGTGCTGAAGGCGCTGTTCCAGCAGCAGACGGACCTGTATTTTTCCATTTCCGCCACCACCCGTGACCCCCGTCCTGGGGAGGTGGACGGTGTCCACTACCACTTCATCCCGGCGGAGGAGTTCCACCGAATGGTGGAGGAGGACGAGTTTCTGGAGTATGCCGAGTACGTAGGCAACTTCTACGGTACTCCCAAGAAGTACGTGGACCGTGCCATGGATGACGGTCGGGACGTCATTCTGGACATCGAGATCCAAGGCGCCAACCAGATCTGCGCCAAGCGGCCGGAGACGGTGCGTATCTTCATCGCTCCCCCCTCATGGGTGGAGCTGGAGCGCCGCCTTACCGCCCGTGGTACCGACAGTCAGGAGGTCATCCAGAGCCGCCTGCTGCGGGCCAAGGTGGAGCTGCAAACCGCCAGCAGCTACGACTATCTGGTCATCAATGATACCGTGGAGCAGGCGGTGGCGGAGATGGCGGCCATTCTGTGCGCCGAGCACTGCCGCCCAGCGGAGCGTCTGGAGCAGCTCCTGCATAAATAAGTCAAATTACAGCCGAAAGGCAGATAAGGAAGGTCGATCATTATGATGCTGTATCCCGCAATGAACAAGCTGACGGAGTATATCCCCAACCGTTATATGATGGTGAACGTGGTGGCCCGCCGGGCCCGCCAGATCGCTGAGGAGGCCGAGGCTACCGGCCAGCATTTGGACGAGAAGCCGGTGACGCTGGCCATCCATGAGGTGGCTGAGGGCAAGTTCGACGCCCACACCATCGACACGGAGATCGAGGAAGACTGAGGGAGGGACCGTCAATGACGCAGATCGCCAAGGTCGCTGTGGCGGCGGCTACCTACGCCATTGACAAGCCCTACGACTATCTGGTGCCGTCCGGTATGGAGCTCTCCGTGGGCTGCCGGGTCACGGTACCCTTCGGGCGGGGCAACCGCACCGCCGAGGGCATGGTGCTTCAGCTGCGGCAGGAGGTGCCTGCCAAGCCCCTGAAGGCCATCCGCAGCCTGCTGGATCAGGAGTCGGTGCTGTCGGAGAAGGAGATACGGCTGGCCCTCTGGATGCGCCAGCGGTACTTCTGCACCTTCTACGACGCCCTGCACACCATTCTCCCGGCGGCGGTGTGGTATCGCTACCGGGAGATCTGGAGCCTCTGCCCTACGGCAGAGGAGGAGGGCCTTACGGAACGGGAGCAGGCGGTGTGCCGGATGCTCTCCGACGGCCCGCAGGAGCGGGAGACCCTCTGCACCGCACTGGGGGAGGATATCCCGTCGGTGCTGCACCAGATGAAAAAGAAGGGACTGGTTTCCGTGGAGACGGAGACCAGCCGCAAGGTAAAGGACCACATGGTGGAGCTGGCGTCCTTAGCCGCCCCGGCGCAGGAGGTGCTGGAGCGTCTGGAGCGCCGCCGCCGGTCCGCCCCCCGGCAGTATGAAGCTGCGGCGTTTCTGGCCAAGTGCGGCGAGACCACGGTTCACGACCTGTGCTATTTCACCGGCGCTACCCGCCAGACCCTCCGCAGTCTGGAGAAGCAGGGCCTCATCGCCCTCCGCAGCCGGGAGGAGTACCGCATCTCCCCACGGGAGTACGGTGTCCCGGCGGAGGAGATCATCCTGAACCAACAGCAGCAATCGGCCTATGACATCATCCTCCGCCAGACGGAGACGGGCCGGGCCGGGGTGACGCTTTTGCAGGGCGTCACCGGCAGCGGCAAGACGCTGGTGTATATCCGTCTGGCACAGACCCTGCTGGAGCAGGGAAAGTCCGTGATGATCCTGGTGCCGGAGATCGCCCTGACCCCCCAGATGATGGCTCGGTTCACTGCCTACTTCGGCCGAAAGGTGGCGCTGCTGCACAGCGGCCTGCGGCTGACGGAACGGTGGGACCAATATAAGCGCATCCGCCGGGGCGAGGCCACGGTGGTGCTGGGGACCCGCTCAGCGGTATTCGCCCCGCTGGAGCGGCTGGGCCTCATCATACTGGACGAGGAGCAGGAGAGCTCCTACGAATCGGAAAAAGCCCCGTGCTACCACGCACGGGATATTGCCAAATACCGCTGCGTACAGGAGGGAGCCCGTCTGGTGCTGGGCTCCGCCACCCCCACGGTGGAGACGGCCTATTACGCCCGCAAGGGGGATTACGGCCTCTGCCGCCTGACGGAGCGCTTCAATCAGCGCCGCCTGCCGCAGGTCATTCTGGCGGATATGCGCCGGGAACTGCGGGACGGCAATTTCAGCTGCATCAGCCGCCCTCTTCGGCAGGAGCTGGAGCGGAATCTGGCGGCGGGGGAGCAGAGCATCCTGTTTCTGAACCGCCGGGGCAGCAGCCGTCAGCTGCTGTGTCCCCAGTGCGGCTATGTTCCCCAGTGTCCCCGGTGCAGCGTCTACCTCACCTACCACTCTGCCAACGGACGGATGATGTGCCACTACTGCGGCCACTCCCAGCCTGCACCGGATACCTGTCCCGACTGCGGCGGCGCTATGAAGCACATCGGCTTCGGTACACAGAAGGTGGAGGAGGAGCTGACCCGGCTCTTCCCCGGTACGGAGCTTCTGCGGATGGATGCCGATACCGTGGGAGAGGGCCACGAGAAGCTCCTGCGGGAGTTCCAGCGCCGCCGCATCCCCATTCTGCTGGGGACTCAGATGGTGGCCAAGGGACTGGATTTCGCCGGGGTGACGCTGGTGGGCGTGCTGGCGGCGGATCTGTCGCTGTACGTGGATCACTACCGGGCGGCGGAGCGCACCTTCAGCCTGCTGACGCAGGTGGTGGGCCGGGCCGGCCGGGGGGAGAAGGAGGGCCGAGCGGTGATTCAGACCTACACCCCCCGCAACGACGTGATCCTGGCGGCGGCGGAGCAGGACTATGACCGCTTCTACGACGATGAGATCCGTCTGCGGCGTCTGCGGCGTGACCCGCCCTTTGCCGACCACTTTACCCTCACTGTTACCGGCCCGGAGGAGGAGCCGGTGCGCCGGGCCTGTGTCCAGCTGTGCGCCGCCCTGCGGCAGGCGCTGTCGCAGGAATCGTACCGGGCCATGGAGCCGGAGGTGCTGGGGCCTGCCCCGGCCCCGGTGGTGAAGCTGAACAACCGCTACCGCTACCGGATCACGGTGGTGGGCCAAAACGAAAAACCGCTCCGTCAGCTGCTGGCGGCCTATATGAAGGCCTTCGCCCGCCGCCCGGAGCATCGCAATATGGCGGTCCACACGGACTGCAATCTGATGGATTAGAGGTACGAAGGATATGGCTTTGAGAAAGATCGTATTGCAGGGCGACGAGTGCCTGACCAAGGTGTGCCGCCCGGTGACGGAGTTCAATCAGCGCCTGCATACGCTGATCGACGACATGAAGGAGACGCTGCTGGATTCCGGCGGCGTAGGTCTGGCCGCCCCGCAGGTGGGCGTGCTGCGCCGTGTGTGCGTGGTGATGAACGAGGATGAGGATATCATTGAACTGGTGAACCCGGAGATCATCGCTGCCGAGGGGGAGCAGACGGGTCTGGAGGGCTGCCTCAGCATCCCCGGCAAGTTCGGCATCGTCACCCGCCCCTATACGGTGCGTGTCCGGGCGCAGGACCGGGACGGCAATTTTTTCGAGGTAGAGGACGAGGAGCTGACCGCCCGTTGCTTCTGCCATGAGATCGAGCATCTGGACGGCCATCTGTTCGTGGAGCACACGGACCATCTGATGACCGAGGAGGAGCTGGAGGAGTATATGAACCAGCAGGAGGAAGACGAGGAATGAGGATCCTGTTTATGGGAACGCCGGACTTCGCCGTGGCCTCTCTGCGCCGGCTGGTGGAGGACGGCCACGAGATATGCGGCGTGTTCACCCAGCCGGATAAGCCCAAGAACCGGGGCCATAAGCTGGCCTTCTCTCCGGTGAAGGAGTACGCCCTCTCACGGGGGCTGACGGTGTACCAGCCCACCAAGCTGCGGGACGGTACGGCGCTGGAACTGATCCGCTCTCTGGCCCCGGAGCTGACGGTGGTGGCGGCCTATGGCCGCATCCTGCCGGAGGATATTCTGGCGGCGCCCAAGCTTGGCTCTATCAACGTCCATTCCTCTCTGCTGCCCAAATACCGTGGCGCAGCCCCCATCAACTGGGCCGTCCTGAACGGTGACGCCGTCACCGGTGTTACCATCATGTATATGGCCAAGGAGCTGGACGCCGGGGATATCATTTCCGCCGCCGAGACGCCCATCGATCCCGACGAGGACGCACTGACCCTGACGAACCGTCTGGCGGAACTGGGAGCCGATACCCTCTCCCGAACGGTGCAGGCGCTGAACGACGGCACCGCCGGCCGCACCCGACAGGACGAGAGCGCCGTGACCTTCGCGCCCATGCTGAGCCGGGAGCTGTCCCCCATGGACTTCACCCGCCCCGCCCGCAGTCTCCACGATCAGGTCCGTGGCCTCCAGCCTTGGCCCTGCGCCGTGACGGAGCTGTCCGGCGCCACGGTGAAGGTGTACCGTACCGCTGTGGGCGGCGCCGTCAAGGCTGCTCCCGGAACGATCGTCCGGGCCGATAAGACCGGCATCGAGATCGCCTGCGGTGACGGCCGGACCCTCCGTATTCTGGAGCTTCAGCCGCAAAACGGCAAGCGCATGGCGGCGGCCAGCTATCTGGCGGGCCACCCGGTGCAGGTGACGGTATGAGCGACGTGAGAAAGCCGGACGCCAGAGAGACCGCTCTGGAGGTCCTGATGCAGGTGGACAGCGCCAACGCATGGTCCGACGGCGGCCTGAAGCGCACCATCGCCAAAAATAAGCTGGACAGCCGGGATGCGGCACTGGCCACCCGTTTGTGCTACGGGGTGATCCAGAACCGGATGCTGCTGGACTACTATATCGGCTGCTGGTGCAGCCAGCGCCCGGAGCGGCTGGAGTCCGTCATCCGCAACATCCTGCGTCTGGGGGGCTACCAGATCCTGTTTTTGGATAAGGTGCCGCCCCGTGCCGCCGTCAACGAGGCCGTGGAGATGACCAAGCGCCACCGCCGGGAAAAGGCGGCGGGTATGGTCAACGCCATCCTGCGGAAATTTGCCGCCAATCGGGAGGATATGCCGCCCCTGCCCAAGGGCAGCCCGGCGCAGACTCTCTCCCTGCGATACAGCCACCCCCGGTGGCTGGTGGAGCGTCTGCTTTCCCTCATCGGCGAGGAGGAGACGGAGGCGTATCTCCGTATGAACAATCAGGTAGTACCTACTACCATCCAGACAAACCCCCTGAAGGGTACCCCGGAGGAGCTGGAGAAGCTGCTGCGCCAGACCGGCGCACAGGTGGAGCCCCACCCGTGGCTGGCGGGATGCTTTTCCGTCAGCGGCACCGGCGATCTGGAGCAGCTGCCCGCCTTCCGGGAGGGCCGCTTCACCGTGCAGGACGCAGCCGCCCGTCTGGTGGCCACCGTGGCCGCCCCGGCCCAGGAGGATCGGGTGCTGGACGTGTGCGCCGCTCCCGGCGGCAAGTCCTTTGCCATGGCCATGGACCGCCGGGATCGGGGCCAGATCCTCTCCTGCGATGTCCACCCCCACAAGCTGAAGCTCATCGACAGCGGCGCCCAGCGTCTGGGCATCACCAGCATCCGCACGGCGCTGGCCGATGCACGGGAGGAGCACGCCGCATGGCTGGAGCAGGCGGATGTGGTAGTGGCGGACGTCCCCTGTTCGGGCCTCGGCATCATCCGTAAAAAACCGGATATCCGGTATAAAAACCCCCGTGATCTGGCCCAGCTTCCGGCCATTCAGGGGGATATTCTGGAAAATGCCTGCCGCTATGTGTGTCCCGGTGGCGTGCTGGTGTACTCCACCTGCACGGTGCTGCCGGAGGAAAATCAGGAGATCATCCACGTGTTCCTCTCCCGCCACCCGGAGTTCCGACGGGAGACCTTCACCTTGCCGGGGCCCGTGGGCCTGTGTGACGGGGAGGCGACCCTGTGGCCCCAGCGGCTGGGGACCGACGGCTTTTACATCTGCCGAATGCGGAGGAAAGCATGACTGACATCAAATCCATGACGATGGAGGAGCTGACCCATACCCTGCGGGAGATGGGACAGCCCGCCTTCCGGGGCGGTCAGGTCTTTACCTGGCTGCACCGGGGCGTCACCTCCTTTGAAGAGATGAGCGATCTGCCCCGTGCGCTGCGGGAGCAGCTGGCGCAGACGTTCCATATCACCGCCCCCACCGTGGCCCGCAAGCAGGAGTCCCGTCTGGACGGCACCGTCAAGTACCTGTGGGAGCTGGCGGACGGCAACTGCATCGAGACGGTGCTCATGCAGTATCACCACGGCAACACCGTGTGCATCTCCTCTCAGGTGGGCTGCCGCATGGGCTGCGCCTTCTGCGCCAGCACCATCGCCGGAAAGGTCCGTGACCTGACCCCCTCGGAGATGCTGGATCAGGTGCTGTTCACCCAGCTGGATTCCGGCCGGGAGATCTCCAATATCGTGCTGATGGGCATTGGAGAGCCTCTGGACAACATGGATACCGTGCTGCGGTTTCTGACGCTGGTGAACCACCCCAAGGGGCTGAACATCGGGATGCGGCACATCAGCCTGTCCACCTGCGGCGTGATACCGGGCATCCGGCGTCTGGCGGAGCTTCAGCTCCAGCTGACGCTCTCGGTGTCCCTCCACGCCCCGGACAGCGAGACCCGCTCCCGCATCATGCCCGTGAACCGGGCCTATGACGTGGAGGAGCTGTTCGCCGCCTGCCACGATTACTTCCAAAAGACGGGCCGCCGCATCTCCTTTGAGTACGCCATGATCGACGGCGTCAACGACCACGACTGGCAGGCGGACCTCATCGCCCGGCGCATCGCCGGGATGCCGGGCCATGTGAATCTCATCCCCCTGAACGACGTGGTGGAGAGCCCCTTCAAGCCCAGCCGCCGCACAGCGGCATTTCAAAAGAGATTACAGTCCCATGGCGTCACCGCCACCGTGCGGCGGAGCCTTGGCGGCGATATCGACGCCTCCTGCGGCCAGCTGCGCCGCAAGGCCATGGAGGAAGGGAGAGACCTGCAATGAGAACATGGAGCGTAACGGACCGTGGTCTGGTACGCAGCGAGAATCAGGATGCCTGCGCCGTGCTGACGCCGGACGGCTACACCGTGGCGGTGGTCTGCGACGGCATGGGCGGCACGCAGGGGGGGCGGATGGCAAGCGCCATAGCGGTGGAGACCTTCACCCGTGAGCTGAGCCGGAGCCTGCGCCCCGGCATGAGCGCCGGACAGCTGGAGCAGGCGGCGGGCTACGCCGTGGCTCTCTCCAACGATGCCGTCCGGGAGTACGGGCTGGCCCATCCGGGCTTTGAGCGTATGGGGACGACTCTGGTCTCCGCCGTGGTCCGGGACGATCTGGCGCTGGTGAGCAACGTGGGCGACAGCCGGGCCTACCACATCACCCGTGAGGGCATCCGGCAGGTGAGCCGGGACCACTCCGTGGTGGAGGATATGGTGGAAAAGGGCGACCTGACCCGTGACGAGGCCCGGCACCATCCCCGCCGCAACCTCATCACACGGGCGCTGGGGACGGAACCCGGTGTGGCGGCGGATGCCTTCCCGCTGAAATGGCAGCAGGGGGACTTCCTGCTGCTGTGCTCCGACGGACTGATAAACACCGTGTCCGATCAGGAGCTTCTCTTCGAGGTGATTCACAGCGAGCCGCTGGACACGTGTCTGGATCGGCTGCTGGCCCTCTCCCGTCAGCGGGGAGCGCCGGATAACGTCACTGCTGTGCTGCTTATGAATATCTGAAGGAGATGACATCTATGGATCAATATATCGGAAAAATGCTGGATAACCGCTATGAGATATTGGAGCTCATCGGCAGCGGCGGCATGGCCAACGTCTATAAGGCCAAGTGCCACCGCCTGAACCGTATGGTGGCGGTGAAGATCCTGAAAAACGATCTGGCGGAGAACGCCGACTTCCGCCGCCGCTTCCGCGACGAGTCGCAGGCTGTCGCAATGCTCTCGCACCCGAATATCGTCTCGGTCTACGACGTCAGCCGCGGCGAGACGGAGTATATCGTCATGGAGCTGGTGGAAGGCATTACCTTAAAAAGCTATATCACAAAAAAGGGACGTCTGGATGTGAAGGAGGCCATCGGCATTGCCATCCAGGTGGCCCAGGGCATTGAGGCTGCCCACGAGCAGCACATCATCCACCGGGATATCAAGCCCCAGAACATGCTGATCTCCATGGACGGCAAGGTGAAGGTGGCAGATTTCGGTATTGCAAGGGCAGTATCGGCCCAGACCATGACTTCCTCTGCCATGGGCTCTGTACATTATATCTCGCCGGAGCAGGCAAAAGGAAATTATAGCGATGGACGAAGCGATCTGTATTCACTGGGAATCACGATGTATGAGATGCTAACAGGAAAACTTCCGTTTGACGGGGATACCCCGGTTTCAGTGGCACTGGCACATCTGGAAGAACCGGTGCAGCCGCCGAGCCGCATCAACCCGGAGGTGTCGGCAAGCCTGGACCGCATTATTTTAAAATGTACCCAGAAAAGTCCGGATCGCCGCTATCACAGTATGGCGGCGCTGATTGCTGACCTGAAAAAGGCGCTGATGTCCCCGAACGAGGATTTTGTCCAGATCGAGAACCCGGATGAGGCGATGGCGACCCGTACCGTGACTTCCAGGGAACGCAAGGAAATCAACGAAAGCAGAAATAAAGAGGCGACAGAGGGAACGCGCCTGAAAAAGAACGAGACGCCCCAGAAGCCCAAGAAGAAAAAACAGCCCGTCTATGAAGACCCGGAAGAGGATGAAGAAGATGACGAGGATGAGGAGTACGATGACGATTCCAGAATGGAAAAAATCACGACGCTGCTGGCGATCATCGGTGCTGTTGCAGCAGTAGCAGGTATTGCCTATGCAGTATACAGATTCTTTACACCGGATTATCTCG
>OHXX01000281.1_pt1 | contig 13870 bp, 8 predicted proteins | sample 1580101 | NCBI WGS metagenome assembly OHXX01 (sample SAMEA3882525, study PRJEB24775) | human gut metagenome | biome: human-associated habitat; feature: intestine environment; material: feces | place: Netherlands | collected 2009/2010 | reverse complement strand
GAACTGCGGCAGGGCCATGCCCTGACCCCCGCCGATCTGGCCCCCTATGCCGGACAGGGCTACACGGGCTTTCTGGTGAATATGCACGAGACGTCCACCGGCGTTTTGTACGATATGGACATGATCTCCGCTTTCTGCCGTGAAAACGGGCTGGTGCTGGTGGTGGATGCCATCAGTGCCTTTCTGGCCGATGACGTCAGCATGAAGCGCTGGGGCGCCGACGTGGTGTTCACCGGCTCTCAGAAGGCGCTGGCCGTGCCTCCCGGCATCTCCATGATGGTGCTCAGCAGCCGGGCTGTGGAGCGTATCTACGCCAACCGCCCCGCCTGCTACTATCTGGACCTGAAGGCCGCCCTGAAAAACGGGGAGCGGGGCCAGACCCCCTTCACTCCGGCGGTGGGTATCCTTATCCAGATCAATGCCCGCCTGAATCAGATCAAACGGGACGGCTTTGCAAACGTACAGGCCCAGATCCGTGCCATTGCCAAGGATTTCCGCTCCCGCATCGGGAAGTATCCCTTCCACATCGTGTCCGATTCCCTGTCCTATGCGGTGACGCCGCTGTCTCCCAACAATCCGGAGGTGTCCGCCCACCAGCTGTTCCTGACCCTGAAGGACGAGTACGGCATTATCATCTGCCCCAACGGCGGCGAGCTGGCGGATAAGGTGTTCCGGGTGGGCCACATCGGCCACCTGACCGTGGAGGATAACGACGCACTGTTCCGGGCCTTTGACGACCTCATGGCCCGTGGGATCCTGAAGGCTTGATCGATATATTACAAGGAGGAAGAAACATGAAAGTTCTGTTGCTTGCGGCGGGTCGAGGCACCCGCATCAGCCGGTATTTGGCCGGCAACCCCAAGTGTACCGTGGACATCGGCGGTCAGAAGCTGATCCAGTACACCATCGAGCTGTTCCACAAGAAGGGCATCACCGACATTGCCATGGTGCTGGGCTACCGGGCGGAGGTCATTCAGGAGACGCTGAAGGACTACGAGGGTATCCGCTACTTCTATAACCCCTTCTTCGACGTCACCAACAGCATCGCCTCGGCGTGGTTCGCTAAGGACTTCCTGTCCCAGTATGACGACACCCTCATCATGAACGCCGACGTGTATCTGGAGGAGACACTGCTGGACCGCATCCTGGAGTGCCATAAGTCTCCGGTGATGTTCGCCGACGGCACCCGCAAGGAGGAGGCCGACTACAAGTATAAGTACGAGAACGGCCTGCTGGTGAAGTACGGCAAGGAGCTCACCGGCAGCGATATCACCGGCGAGTACATCGGCATCGGCCGCTTCAGCAAGGATTTCATGCCGGAGTTCATGGAGAAGCTGGACGGCATGATCCGCACCCAGCAGCACAGCGTCTGGTGGGAGAATATCCTCTATGAAATGGTGGGCAAGCGCCCGGTATACGTGGAGGAGATGGACGGCCTGTTCTGGGCCGAGGTGGACTATGTGGAGGATTATGAGCGCATCCTTCGCTTCCGCGGCTATAAGGCAGACTTCTCCCTGAACGTGGAGAAGATCTGAGGGAGGACAGGCGGCCCGGCGTCAGCCGGAGCCGCCGGAAGGAAGAACGGATGAAACAAGAAAACGGCAAAAGAGCCATGACCGCCGGACTGCGGCGGACGCTGGTGATCTTCGTGCTGGATATGCTGTGCATCGCCGGGTCCTTTTTCCTGGCGCTGTGGATGCGGTTTGAGTTCCGTCTGGGGGCCATCCCTCAGATGTACCTCAACGAGTATTTGAAGATCATCGGGCCGTGGATCGTCATCTGTCTGGTGGTGTTCCAGCTATTCCGGCTGTATAACAGCATCTGGAGCTTTGTCAGCATCGACGAGCTGTTCCGCATCATTCTGGCCTATGGCGTGCTGCTGGCAGCCGGACTGGCCTATGTGCTGATCCTGAAGATCGATATGCCCCGCTCCTTCTACTTTGCGGGCTTTATCATGAGCTTCATGTCCACCACGGCGCTGCGGTTCTCCTACCGATTCATGCGCCAGTTGATGGCGGGGATCAGCACGGAGAAGAGCGAGCGGGACCGCATTCTGATGATCGGCGCCGGCGAGGCCGGACGCCAGCTGATCCGGGAGATCAATTCCAATCCCCGGCTGGGCAGCCGGGTGGTGTGCATCATCGACGACAATCCCAGCAAGCGCCGCCGGTATCTGGACGGTGTGGAGATTGCTGGTGGGCGGCAGGAGATTCCCGATGCGGTGAAGAAGTATCAGGTCAATAAGATTATCTTCGCCATCCCCACCTGCGACGGGCAGGACCGCAAGGAGATTCTGGACATCTGCAGCAAGACCGGCTGCCGGGTGCAGGCGGTGCCGGGGATGTTCCAGCTGGTCAACGGCGAGGTCAGTGTCAGCAAGCTCCGGGATGTGGAGCTGCAGGATCTGCTGGGCCGTGACCCTATTCAGGTGAATCTGGAGGAGATCTGCCGGTATATCTCCGGCAAGGTGGTGATGGTCACCGGCGGCGGCGGTTCCATCGGCAGCGAGCTGTGCCGCCAGATCGCCAAAAGCAAGCCCGAACAGCTGATTATCTTCGATATCTATGAGAACAACGCCTACGATATCCAGATGGAGCTGCGCCACACCCATCCGGAGCTGAATCTGGAGGTGCTCATCGGCTCCGTGCGGGACATGGGCCGTTTGGACGATGTCATGGCCAAGTACCGGCCGGAGCTGGTGTTTCACGCCGCCGCCCACAAGCACGTCCCCCTGATGGAGGACAGCCCCAACGAGGCCATCAAGAACAACGTGTTCGGCACCTATAAAATGGCCATGGCCTCGGTGAAGTACGGCGTGAAGAAGTTCGTGCTGATCTCCACGGATAAGGCGGTGAACCCCACCAACATCATGGGCGCCTCTAAGCGCCTGTGCGAGATGGTGGTGCAGATGATGAACCGCCGCAGCCCCAATACAGACTTCGTGGCGGTGCGCTTCGGCAACGTGCTGGGCAGCAACGGCAGCGTCATCCCCCTGTTCAAAAAGCAGATCGCTGAGGGCGGCCCGGTAACGGTGACGCACCCGGAGATCACCCGCTTCTTTATGACCATCCCCGAAGCGGTGTCGCTGGTGCTGCAGGCGGGATACTACGCCAAGGGCGGCGAGATATTCATTCTGGATATGGGCCAGCCGGTGAAGATCGACACCATGGCCCGCAACCTTATCCGCCTGTCCGGTCATGAGCCGGATGTGGATATCAAGATAGTCTACACGGGCCTGCGCCCCGGCGAGAAGCTGTATGAGGAGATCCTCATGGCGGAGGAGGGCCTGCAGGAGACCTCCAACAAGCTGATCCATATCGGTAAGCCCATCGTCATGGACGACGAGGAGTTCTGCCACCAGTTGGATCGGCTGGAAAAGGCCTGTGAGGAGGAGACGGAGGACATGAAGGACATCGTGGCCTCGGTGGTCCCCACCTATCGCCGCAAGAAATAATTCTGCAATGACAAAAGCCTTTCAAGGACAACAGTAAGAACAAAAGCAGCCCCGGCGGAATTTTCCGCCGGGGCTGCTCTTTCACTGCCGGGAGACGGCTCTGTAAGGCTGCTCTGAGAGACTTCCCTTCCGCCGGGACGGTTTTGTGACGTTTTTGTAATGAAACCTGTCACCGAAACGTCACCTTCGTGTGGTATACTGGACAACAGAAAGTCAAGGAGGGACACGACTATGGAGCTGATGCAGATCCAGCATCTCAGTAAGGTATACGGACAGGGTGAAAATCAGGTGCGGGCGGTGGACGACATTTCCTTCACCGTGGAGAAGGGGGAGTTCTTGGCCATCATCGGCCCCTCCGGCTCCGGTAAATCCACTCTGCTGCACATTCTGGGCGGTGTTGACTGCCCCACCTCCGGCAAGGTCTTTGTGGATGGGCAGGATGTCTACGCCCAGAACGAGGATCAGCTGGCCATTTTCCGCCGCCGGCAGGTGGGGCTCATTTACCAGTTTTATAACCTGATCCCCGTACTGAACGTGGTGGAGAACATGACCCTGCCGGTGCTGATGGACGGGCGACAGGTGAATCAGGAGCGGCTGGAGGAGCTGCTGGACGTGCTGGGTCTGCGGGGTCGGGAGAAGTACCTGCCCAATCAGCTCTCCGGCGGCCAGCAGCAGCGGGTGTCCATCGGCCGGGCGCTGATGAACGCCCCGGCGGTGGTGCTGGCGGATGAGCCCACCGGCAATCTCGACAGCAAGAACAGCCAGGAGATCGTGGAGCTGCTGAAGATGTCCAACAAGAAGTACGGCCAGACGCTGGTCATCATCACCCACGACGAGAACATCGCCCTGCAGGCCCACCGGGTCATTGCCATCGAGGATGGCCGCATCACACGGGATGAGCGCATCCGGGAGGTGCTGGAATGAACGTCTTTCACCGCTACACCCGGCAGGCCCTGCGGGAAAACCGCTCCCGGACATGGGTGACCATTGTGGGCATCATCCTGTCGGTGGCCCTGTTCACCGCCGTGACGGAGGGTGCTTACAGCGGCGTGCGGTATCTCATAGGGGCCGCCGAGTACACCGTAGGCCGGTTCCACGGCTGCTATCAGAACCTCACGGAGCAGCAGGCAACGCAGCTGAGCCGTGATGAAAAGGAGATCACGGAGCAGTCTGCGTGGCAGCTGGTGGGCTGGGGGCAGGTAGGGGCGGACAATGCTTATAAGCCCTATCTGCGGGTCATGTCCATGGACCCCGACCTGCCGGACCTTCTCTCCATCCGCCTGACCCAAGGCCGCCTGCCGGAGAAGGCCGGGGAGCTTCTTCTGCCGGAGCATCTGTGGTCCAATGGCAGCGTCCGCCATGCGCTGGGGGACACCATGGAGCTGGAGCTGGGCCACCGGACGCTGGGTGGGGAGGAGCTGACGGTCTATGACCCCTATACGAAGGGGGAGACGCTGACAGATACCACGCCCCACACCTACACTGTGGTGGGCTTTTACCAGCGGCTGGATATGACGACGGAGCCCTTCTCCTGCCCCGGCTATACCGCCCTGACCTGTCAGGAGCAGGGCTATCAGACGGATGAATTTTTCCGGGTGGCCCATCCCAGCCGCTTTTACAGCTATATGGGGGAAAATGCCGAGAAATATCCGGGACTGGCGTGGTACTCCAACTCCGACCTGCTGAATTACTACGGCGCCACCACCTTCTTCTCCGTGAACCGGATGATCTACAGCTTTGCGGTGATCCTGCTGCTGATGATCTCCTTCGGCTCGGTGTCGCTGATCTATAACTCCTTCTCCATCTCCGTGGCGGAGCGGACCCGGCAGTTCGGTATCCTGAAATCCATCGGCGCCACCCGTAAGCAGATTCGGGACAGTGTCCTCTATGAGGCACTGGTGCTGTGCGCCGTGGGGATCCCACTGGGTCTGCTGGTGGGCTGTCTGGGCATCGGCATCACTCTGTACTGTCTGCGGGACAGCTTCGGATTCCTGATGGGGGAGAGCGGCAACGCCCTCCAAATGCACTTTGTGCTCAACGGCTGGGCGCTGCTGGCGGCGGCGGGCATCGGCCTTGTGACGGCCATCATCTCGGCGTGGATCCCCGCCAAGCGTGCCGTGCGGGTGTCGCCGGTGGAGGCCATCCGCCAGACCAAGGACGTGAAGCTCCGGGGCCGGGAGGTCAGGACCTCCCGCCTGACGGAAAAGATCTTCGGCTTCTCCGGGATGTTGGCCGCCAAGAACTTCAAACGCAACCGCAAGCGCTATCGCTCCACGGTGGTGGGCCTGTTCCTCAGCGTGACACTGTTCATCTCCGCCTCCTCCTTCTGCGCCTATCTGACGGATGCCGTAGACCAACTGGGGGGCGACAGCACACTGGGCGTGCAGCTGTATTACAGCGAGGCCCTGCCGGAGGGCGTGACGCCGGAGCAGCGGCTGGGACAGCTGGCCGCCGCCGACGGCGTGGAATCGGGCTTCTACACCGCCGACAGCTACGCCAGCCTGCACTTTGCCAAGGAGGACATGGACCCGGACTACTGGAAGGACACCGGCCTGGAGGGAGACCGCAGCGCCGCCATGTACTTCCTCCGGGATGAGGATTTCCGGCAGCTGCTGCGGGACAACGGCCTGCCGGAGGAGGATTACTTCCGTGCCGATGCACCTCAGGCGGTGGCGTGGGATATGCTGGACATCTGGCGCAGCACCGAGGGCAGTAAGTACAATAAGCTGTACCATTACCACCTGCTGAACGGCAGCAGCCTGCCCATCACCGGAACGGAGAGCAGCTATCAGCCCATGGATGGCTGGTTCACCACGGGCGACCGCATCACACGGGACGGTACGGAATATGTGCTGTACTATCCGGAGGACTATATAGACGATTACTATACCGCCCGCAGCGAGGGGGAGACCCCGGACGAGAGCCGGGCACAGGCGGTGCCGGCATCGGAGGCCGTCCTGACCCGAAGCTATACCGTGGGCGCTATTTTGAAGGAGGCTCCCGATTTCCTGCGTACCGGCGACCTGTATCTGCTGTACCCGTACAGTATGTATGAGGCCGTCACCGGGCAGACCCCTGCCGCCGATGCTTTCTGGTTCCGGAGCAGCGACCACGCCGCCTCCTACGAGAGCATGGGGCAGATCCTGATGGAGTTGGGCAACAGCCGCTCTGAGCTGCAGGATCTGGCCGCCAACGGCGAGAGCCAGCGGGCCATGGTGACGGTGGTGAACGTGTTTTCCTACGGCTTCATCATCCTCATTTCCCTGATCTCCATGACCAACGTGTTTAACACCATCTCTACCTCCATCGCTCTGCGCCGCCGGGAGTTCGCCATGCTGCGGTCCGTGGGACTGACCCAGCGGGGCTTTGCCCGGATGATGGACTACGAGTGCATCATCTACGGCGCGCGGGCGCTGCTGTGGGGACTGCCGGCATCAGTGCTGGTGACCTATGGCATCTATCGCAGCGTGGCCCAGAGCATCGCCGCCCGGTTTTACATCCCGTGGTACAGCGTGGCCATCGCCGTGGGCAGCGTGTTCATGGTGGTGTTCGCCACCATGCTCTACGCCACCCGGAAGATCCGCAGCGAAAACCCCATTGAGGCGCTGAAGCAGGAGAACCTGTAAGGCCCGTCCCGCAAGCCGAAGAAACAGCAGCCCCGGCAGAACTGCCGGGGCTGCTGTGCATCTGAGACACTCGTGATCACCGCCTGCGCCCTGCGGCGAAGATGGGGATTGACAGGCGGCGGCCGGGAGGCTATCATGAGGGCAGAAAGAAAAGGAGGGCCGCCATGTCACAGGTCACCAAGCGGGCGCTGGAGGCGTCGCTGAAGCATCTGCTGCTGCAAAAGCCGCTGAACAAGATCACCATCAATGATATTGCGGAGGACTGCGGTATCAACCGCATGACCTTCTACTACCACTTCAAGGATATCTACGATCTGGTGGAGTGGAGCTGTCAGGAGGATGCCATGCGGGCGCTGGCGGGAAAAAAGACCTACGAGACGTGGCAGCAGGGACTTTTGCAGATCTTTCAGGCGGTGCTGGACAACAAGCCCTTCATCCTGAACGTCTATCGCTCCGTCAGCCGGGAGCAGGTGGAGAACTACCTCTACCGGGTCACCTACGACCTGCTGGAGGGCGTGGTGGAGGAGAAAGCCCAGGGGATGTCCGTGCGGCAGGAGGACAAGGAGCTCATCGCCACCCTCTATAAGTACCTGTTCGTGGGACTGATGCTGGACTGGATCAAGGGGGACATGAAGGGCGACCCACAGGTCATGGTGCAGAATCTGGAGCTGGTGATCCACGGCAGCGTGGCAGCGGCCCTGAATCGGATGCGGACGGACAAGCCTGCATCAAACGGGGCAGAATGATAAAAAACTGAACATCTCCCATCCCGGTGATAAAAAACTTATCACCGGGATTTTTCTGTTTATTGAACAAATTGCGCCCAAGGTGTATGTTTTCATCATCAGAGGAAAACATACCAGCGAGACGCCGCCGACCTCCCGTGTGCGTGCTGAGAAGGGGACAGGGCGGCGCAGCGGTCAACAGAAAGGAGCGCATTTTTATGTATTATTCCAGTGGTAACTATGAGGCCTTTGCCCGTCCCAGGAAGCCGGAGGGCGTGGACAACAAATCCGCCTACATCGTGGGCAGCGGCCTGGCGGCGCTGACCGCCGCCTGCTATCTGGTGCGTGACGGCCAGATGAAGGGCGAGCGGGTCCACATTCTGGAGAAGGGTCCCACCGCCGGCGGCGCCTGCGACGGCTGGAAGTTCGAGAACATCGGCTACGTCATGCGGGGCGGCCGTGAGATGGACAACCACTTCGAGGTCATGTGGGATCTGTTCCACTCCATCCCCTCCATTGAGACGGAGGGCGTCAGTGTGCTGGACGAGTACTACTGGCTCAACAAGGCCGACCCCAACTACTCCCTGTGCCGGGCCACGGTGAACCGTGGCGAGGATGCCCACACCGACGGCAAGTTCGACATCTCCGACAAGGGCGCCATGGAGATCATGAAGCTGTTCTTCACCCCCAATGAGGAGCTGCAGGACAAGCGCATCAGCGACTTCTTCGACGACGAGGTGTTCGGCAGCAACTTCTGGCTGTACTGGCGCACCATGTTCGCCTTCGAGAACTGGCACAGTGCGCTGGAGATGAAGCTCTATATCCAGCGCTATATCCATCACATCGGCGGTCTGCCCGACTTCACCGCCCTGCGCTTTACCAAGTACAATCAGTATGAGTCCATGATCCTGCCCATGGTGAAGTATCTGGAGGGCTTCGGCGTCCAGTTCCACTTCGGCGTGCAGGTGACCAACGTGGAGTTCGACTGCACCGCCGACCGGAAGGTGGCCAAGCGCATCGACGTCATCCGGGACGGCAAGAACGAGGCCATCGACCTGACGGAGAACGATCTGGTGTTCATCACCAACGGCGGCTGCGTAGAGAACTCCTCCATGGGCAGTCAGAACACCCCCGCCCCCTACAACACCGAGATCAAGGAGGGCGGCGGCTGGGATATGTGGCGTAAGATCGCCGCTCAGGACCCCTCCTTCGGCCATCCGGACAAGTTCTGCTATGATCCGGAGCAGACCAACTGGATGAGCGCCACGGTGGAGACGCTGGATCAGCGCATCATCCCCTATATCAAGAACATCTGCAAGCGGGATCCCTTCACCGGCAAGGTGGTCACCGGCGGTATCGTCACCGTGAAGGACTCCAGCTGGCTCATGAGCTGGACCATCAACCGCCAGCCTCAGTTCCGCCAGCAGCCCAAGGATCACTGTCTGGTATGGGTGTATGCCCTGTTCACCGACAAGCCCGGTGACTACGTGAAAAAGCCTATGCGGGAGTGTACCGGTAAGGAGATCTGCATGGAGTGGCTGTATCACATCGGCGTGCCGGAGAGCGAGATCGAGGACATGGCCGCCAATAGCGCCAACACCGTCCCTGTGATGATGCCCTATATCGATGCTTTCTTCATGCCCCGTGCCTACGGCGATCGGCCCAAGGTCGTACCTGACGGCGCTGTGAACTTCGCCTTCCTGGGCCAGTTTGCCGAGACGCCCCGTGACACCATCTTCACCACGGAGTACTCCATGCGGACCGGTATGGAGGCCGTGTACACCCTGCTGAACGTGGATCGTGGCGTGCCGGAGGTCTGGGGCAGCGTATATGATGTCCGGGATCTGCTGGATGCCACCGTGAAGCTGCGGGACGGCAAGAAACCCATCGATATGGAGCTGAATCTGGTGGAAAAGATGGCCCTGAAGAAGGTCCTCAGCAAGATCCACGGCACCGATATCGAGAAGCTGCTGAAGGAGTATCAGGTCATCTGAGGCCCGCTGGGTCGGCTGCTGCGGCAGTCGATGACCTTCTGAAAACAGAAAAAGGAGAGGCCATGTCACAGCCCTATAAGGCGGTAATTTCAAAATACGGAAAGTGACATTCGCAACGGCAAGCAATAAGACTCTGGCTCACAAGGCCAGAGCCTTATTGTTTTCTGCCTGTAATAGATCGCATCTTTGTGCCTCGGCAGCTTTCTGCGTATCATGAAAGCGTCAGGAGGTGTCGGACAATGAGAAAACAGAACTATCACATTCCATGAACGTACCTTCCTTCCTGTGACTTGACAGTTAGGGGAATTTGACCATCGGGTAAAATGCTTGGTTAGAATGGGCGAACCGATATCCCTTGGAAAAGCCACATCGCTGCAGCCTTCCCCTGTTAAAACAGCTCCCGGCAGGCCCCGTGGACCAGCAGGGAGAGGACCTGCGGATACAGCTGACCGATCTGATCCTGGTGGGAGACCGTCAGGATCAGGCCCCGGACGGCGGCGGCCAGAGCGGTGCCGCCACGGGGACACAGGCCGCTCTTCTCCAGCAGCGCCCGGATGTGTCCCTCATCGTCATGGTAGTGGGTGGAGAGGACGTCCTGCGGCAGACGGCGCAGCAGGAACTCGGCGTCGTTTTCGATGAACACCAGCGCCCGTGTCTCCGACAGCCAGCGGCAGGCCGCCAGAATGGCCGCCGCACGCTCTGCCGGGGGCAGGGCGGCGTTTCCCTGTAAGGAGTGCTGAGCCACGGCGAAGCCCTCGGTGTGGATATCCTCCAGCACCACGAAAAAGAGAAACTCCTTGGAGTCAAAGAATTTGTAGGCGGTAAAAATAACGAATCCCCATTTTGTTTTCGGCATAGAACGGCCCTCCTGCGTTCATGGGAGCTGCTCTCATATCCCGGAGCGCAAAAAAGAAATGCCCCTTCGCCGTCCGACATGGGCAGAGTGACATTTATGATCTCACGACATGGGCAGAGTGACATTTCTGATCTCACATTCTCTATGGGATACCCGGTCAGATCCACCGGATATATGTTCTGTTATAACCGAAGTATGATCCATCTGGCAAGTGGTTTTTTCCGGAGGTTCTTTCGGCCGAGAGGAGGAAGATTTCGACTTGACGCAGGGCAACTTTTGTATTATGGTGTACTTACCATCCATGAACAAGGGCAAACACGGTGTTGCCGGGCAGAAATCCGCCCATACTGCGTCGATCCCCTTGACCATACGGAAAGTATGCTCTGCGGGTCTTTCCTTGTCTGGCTGCATTTCTGCTCCGGCAAAACTGCAAGGCCCCTGCCAACGATGGATCTTCGAGTGATTTTTGTTTTTTGAGATGCAGACGGCGCCCGCCAAGACGAAAAGGACAAAAAGCGCCGGAAAGACACGCTGCCAGGCGTGATTGCCCTCGTCCATCGATGGTACCGGACATGGTACCAAAAATGGACATTTACAGGACAAAATTCCTGTCGGCGATGGGTGAGAAAAGTGTCCGGTTCGTGTCAGAAATCGGTCAGATCGGGGGAGACTTTGTTGTGACCGTTTCACTGCACCTGCTGCCAAGAGCATTTCGGCAGCAGAGAACACTTTAACAGTGAAGGATATTTTTAGTAAGGAGGATTTTCCATGCCTACCATCAAAACCGGCATCCGCTTCTCCAAAAAGCAGCCGCTGAGCGAGCAGGAGCTGCGGCAGCTTCACGCCTACTGGCGTGCCGCCAACTACCTGACGGCCTGCCAGCTGTATCTGATGGATAACCCCCTCCTGGAGCGCCCGCTGGTCAAAAGCGACCTCAAGCAGACCATCGTGGGACACTGGGGGACCTGCCCCGGCCAGAACTTCATCTATACCCATCTGGACCGGGTCATCAAGCGCAACGATCTGGATATGATCTATCTCTCCGGTCCCGGCCACGGCGGCAACGCCATGGTGGCGCAGGATTGGCTGGACGGCAGCTACACGGAGATCTATCCCAATATCACCCGGGACAAAGAGGGTATGCAGAAGCTCTTCAAGCGCTTTTCCTTTCCCGGCGGCATCCCCAGCCATGTGGCGCCGGAGACGCCCGGCTCTATCCATGAGGGCGGCGAGCTGGGCTACTCGTTGGCCCACGCCTTCGGCGCCGTGGCGGATAACCCCGATCTGATCGCCGCCTGTGTGGTGGGCGACGGCGAGGCGGAGACCGGCCCGCTGGCCACCTCGTGGCACGGCAACAAGTTTGTCAACCCCATCACCGACGGCGCCGTACTGCCCATTCTGCACCTCAACGGCTTCAAAATCGCCAACCCCACCATCTTCTCCCGCATGAGTCACGAGGAGGTGGAGTGCTTCTTCCGTGGCTGCGGCTGGGAGCCGTACTTTGTGGAGGGCGACGATCCCATGGTCATGCACCAGCAGATGGCGGCGGCGCTGGACCGGGCCATCCGGGAGATCAAGCGCATCCAGCGGGAGACCCGCAAGACCGGCGAGGCCAAGCGGCCCCGCTGGCCCATGATCGTGCTGCGTACTCCCAAGGGCTGGACCGGCCCCAAGGAGGTGGACGGACTGCCGGTGGAGAACTGCTGGCGAGCCCATCAGGTGCCTATCTCCATGGGGACAGACACCGACCGACACCTTGCCCAGCTGGAGGCGTGGCTGCGCTCTTATAAGCCGGAGGAGCTCTTCCACCCCGATGGTACGCCGGTGGAGCTCATCGCCTCCTTCCCGCCCACGGGCCGCCGCCGCATGGGCGCTAACCCTCATGCCAACGGCGGACTGCTGCTGCGTGACCTGCGGACCCCCGATTTCCGGGACTACGCCGTGGACGTCAAGGCCCCCGGTGCCGTGGAGGCGCAGGATATGTATGTGCTGGGTACCTACGTCCGGGACGTGATGAAGCTGAACATGGAGTCCCGCAACTTCCGCATCTTTGCCCCCGACGAGACGGCCTCCAACCGCCTGCAGGCGGTGTTCGAGGTGACGGGCCGCCGATTCCTGGACCAGCAGATCCCCGGCATCGACGACCATCTGGACCCGGACGGCCGGGTCATGGACTCCATGCTCTCCGAGCATTTCTGCGAGGGCTTTTTGGAGGGCTATCTTCTGACGGGACGCCACGGCTTCTTCGACAGCTATGAGGCCTTTATCCGCATCGTGGACTCCATGTTTGCCCAGCACGCCAAGTGGCTGAAGATGTGCAGCGAGCTGCCGTGGCGGCAGGATATCGCCTCGCTGAACTATATTCTGGCCTCCAACGTCTGGCAGCAGGATCACAACGGCTTTACCCATCAGGACCCCGGCTTTTTGGATCACGTGGCCAACAAGAAGGCCGACGTGGTGCGGATGTATCTGCCGCCGGATGCCAACTGCCTGCTGTCCTGCTTCGACCACTGTATCCGCAGCCGAAATTACGTCAATGTCATTGTGGCCAGCAAGCACCCCCGGCCCCAGTGGCTGACCATGGAGCAGGCGGTGAAGCACTGCACCCAGGGCATCGGCATCTGGAGCTGGGCCTCCAACGATCAGGGGCAGGAGCCGGATGTGGTCATGGCCTGCTGCGGCGATACGCCTACGCTGGAGACGCTGGCCGCCGTGAGCATCTTGCGTCAGGAACTGCCGGAGCTGAAGATCCGGGTGGTGAACGTGGTGGATCTGATGAAGCTGCAGCCCCACACGGAGCATCCCCACGGCCTGACAGACGAGGAATACGACGGCCTGTTCACCAAGGATAAGCCCATCATCTTCGCCTATCACGGCTACCCCACGCTGGTGCATGAGCTGACCTACCGCCGCCACAACCGGAACCTCCATGTGCGGGGCTACAAGGAGGAGGGGACCATCACCACCCCCTTCGATATGCGTGTTCTCAACGACATTGACCGCTTCGATCTGGTCATCGATACGGTCCGTCGGCTGCCCCAGTTGGGCAACCGGGGGGCGTATCTGGTGCAGAAGATGCAGGATAAGCTGGTGGAGCATCGTCAGTATATCCGGGACAACGGCGTGGATCTGCCGGAGGTCCGCAACTGGAAGTGGGACAGCAGCCTGAACGCTGCCGAATAAGGTTTGCAAAGAAATAACCGCCGGAGGCGGTG
>OHXX01000273.1_pt1 | contig 14254 bp, 8 predicted proteins | sample 1580101 | NCBI WGS metagenome assembly OHXX01 (sample SAMEA3882525, study PRJEB24775) | human gut metagenome | biome: human-associated habitat; feature: intestine environment; material: feces | place: Netherlands | collected 2009/2010 | reverse complement strand
AGAGTGGTCTTGAGCTCGCTCTTAGCCATCTGGTTGTTCAGCGCCTTTACGGAGTTAACCTTAACGCGCTTCTTTGCAGACTTAATATTGGGCATTCTGAAAACACCTCCTTCGTTTTCTATTCAACAGTGATATTATTCTATCATCTTCTCACAAAAAAAGCAAGTGTTTTTTTCATTTTCTGCATAAAAACTTTTTTCTCGAAAAAACTATCCTTATAAGGAGGGATTGCGCATGGCTTTCCGCACCGATCTGGCCGTTGAGGCGATCGAAAACCATAAAACAGCCGCTGCCCTGCCGCATGTCCGGCAGTCCGATCGCACGCTTGAGGGCTTCGCCGTACACGAGGTACGCATTCTCTCAGAGGATGCCGCCCGCGAGATCGGCAAGCCGCAGGGGCGCTATCTCACGCTTGAGCTGGATGCACTCATCCGCCGCGAGGAGGACGCATTTCCGCGTGCCTGCAAGGCGCTCAGCACGCTGCTGCGCGAGCTGCTGCCGCATCCGAATGACGGTCCGGTGCTCATTGCCGGACTGGGCAATCGTATGATAACCCCCGATGCCATCGGTCCGCAGACCGCCGATCATGTGATTGCCACGCGGCATCTGGTCGCGCAGTCACCCGCTATTTTCGCGGACTGGCGGCCCGTTTCCGCACTGGCTCAGGGTGTGCTCGGACAGACCGGCGTCGAGACCGGCGAGGTCATCCCCGCCGCCGGCCACAGCTACAAGGATGGCAAGTGTACCGTCTGCGGCGCCGCCGATCCCAACGCCAACAGCGGCGGCAATACCGGCAATCACGGCACCGGCAAGCCCAACACCGCTGACGAAGCCGCCATGGGCCTGTGGCTGAGCCTCATGACCGTGGCCGCTCTGGCCGGAGCCGTTCTGGTTCTCGGCAAGAGGTACCGGGCATAAATAAACCCACATCTCTCCTTCCTGCCTGGGTACGGGAGGGGTCCTTCGGGGCCCCTCCCGTACCTGTGTTTTCCCCGGATATTCTCTGCATTTTTTGTATGCCGCATTTCCGCAATTTTCTTTTTGGGAAGCATAAAACCTTTTAATGCCCTTGCCGTGAAATTTTTCCGAAAAATCGCTTGTGTTTTTCATTCCTCCTTATATTTCTTTCCCCCTTATATAATGAATCATCTTTTACGGGCGGCACCCCAAAACTCCGCAAAGCAGCTCCACCAGCCGCTTTCGCCGCTGTTTCCTGATTTTCTCGATACCATTTCATCTTCTGATACGATTCGATTTTTGATGCCACTTTTCCCTGATGCCGCCGCGCTGCCAGAATCGAAAAATCCGGAGCGGCTCTGTGGCCCTTCTGCGCCTCAGTATTTTCTCCATGCGAAATATTCAAAAAATTCATGCTCCCAGCAGGAAAATTTTTCCGAAAAATCATTGCTATTTCTCCGGATCTCGTATATACTGGGAGGTGTATAGGTCATTCCTCCCTGCGCCGCAAGCAGGTGAGCTCTCCTCCTGTACAGCCGCATCCGGCGGCAAGCAGGCGGGGAAGGCAAAATTGCCTCCCCCGCCTGTTTTTTGCTGTTTTTCTATTCTGCCGGTATTCGTATTTTCAGCGTTGTCATTGCTCCGTATTTTCGCTCTCACGGCTCTGCTATCGTTCCGGTACCTGCGCTTTCGGCACTGCTGCCGGACCGGCTTTTGCACTTCTCCGGCTTCCTTGATTGGCCCGATATTCCCCCGTTTCCGACTCTGTCATCGGCATGGATCCCGCCTTTTCCCGGCGCTGCTATCATCTCGGCTCCTGCTTCTTTTCGGTGCCGATCATATGCCGGTATTTTCTCTTTTTCGGAATCGATAGCAGTCCGGTGCCTGGAAGTTTTTTCTCTGCCGGTATTCCGTTTTGGATTTCAAAGGGGGCTGCTTTTATCCCTTTGAGTTTTTGCGCTGTCGTTTTTTCGGTCTGCATCCGCCGGTTTTGTCCAGTTACTGCCCCATTTTCTGACCTTGGAGCGTCCCGGTTTTTGTCCAGCTTTTGTCCAGCATTGGACGCCTTTTTGTCCAGCCGCCGGTGGTGCCTCCCTTATTGAACCTCTTTGGGAAGCTTCTTATCCTCCGGTTTCGATCCGCAGGGGGCCTTCGGTTTTTTATCCTTCACCAAAATGAACGAGGTGATGAGCGCCGTCAGGGGGACCGCCAGAATGACGCCGATGCTGCTGGCGATGCCGCTGATGACCTCCGTGGCCATATAGGGGGAGCTGATGAGCTGCCGGGGATCCAGCCCCAGCGAATACAGATAGATGATGAAGGACAGGCCGCTGCCCAAAAATGCCAGGATCAGGGTGTTGGTCATGGTACCCACCATATCCCGGCCGATATTCATACCGGAGCGGAACAGAGCCCGGCCGTCCCGGTCCGGGGCCACGGTATGTACCTCCGTCAGCGCAGAGGAGATGCTCATGGCCACGTCCATCACGGCGCCCAGCGCACTGATGACTACCCCCGCCACCAGCAGGCCCCGCAGGCCCAGAGGCGTACCCGTCTGCCGCAGCTGCAGCAGCGGCTCCACATCCGTCAGCCGCAGACCGTCGATCCGCAGAAGGCTCTGAGACAGCAGGCCGAACAGCAGCGCCAGCGCCGTACCGGCCACCGTACCCAGCGCAGCACACACCGTCTTGCGGCACACGCCGCCCAAGATCACCATCGTCACCACGGTGATGTAGGCGCACACCAGAAACACCGTCAGCAGAGTGGACGCTCCCTTCATCAACAGGGGGATCAGGATCCAGAACAGGCACACCAGCGTCACCGCCAGCGCCACCAGAGACTTGGCTCCCACCTTGCCGCCCACCAGCACCGTTGCCAGCAGGAACAGGCCCACGGTCACCGCCAGACCCACCGCCCGGTCATACTCGTACACCGTGGCGGTGTGGCTGCCGTCGCTATAAGTGGAGATCAGCAGCACCGCCCGCTGCCCCACCTTCAGGGGCTGGCCGTACAGCGGCCCCACATAGTTATACACCTGCATGGTCTCGCCCTTGTACTGACCGGAGCGCACCTGCGCCAGCAGCAGCTGCTCCCCTCGATAGCCGCCGTCAGCCACGGTATCTGCCTCGGTATTGTCCGACAGGATATCCGTAACGACGCCGGTCTCGTACTCGGCATACTCATCCCCTCGGGGCTGGGGCTGCTCAAAGGTCACAGCCGCCATCCGCACGACGATGAACAGCACCAGCGCCGCCGCCAGAATGACGCAGCTCCACCGGTTCCTGCTCCACCAGGCCCCGGCTGTCAGCCGGTCCGCATTCCCCTTCTTCCGCTTCATGGGCGTTTCCTCCGTCAATGATATTTGGTTACAGCATAGCAACTTCCGCCTCTGATGTCAATAGTGTTCACTAGTCAGCTACATCTGTCAATAGACTTTGCAGATATTATACAAACTTATTGCACGTTTCTGACAAAATCATTGAAAAAGGGGTAGCCATTTGGGTGGCTTTATGATAGACTGTTACCATCGGTCAAAGGCGGTATGTACGGCCAAAAGCGGCGTACACGGTTTTGACCGGCGGCACTATACACGAAAGGTTTGTCTTTGCTCAACGGTATCCCCCACAGTCTGCCTGTTTCGGCTGATCGGAGCCCTTGACGCTGCCTCCGTGCCAAAAACAGGATAGCTTGTGGAAGGTCGTCTGCCCGCCGGATGCGGGTCAGGCGGCTTTGTACTATCTCCGGGGGGACGGAAGGACAGAAGCAGGCCGCCGTGTAAACGTGTAATATTGAACAGGAGGGATCTCATTGAAGAAGAGAGGACTCAGCAGTCGGATCATGTCCGTGCTGCTGTCGCTGATGATGCTGCTCTCGCTGCTGCCCACAGCAGTTCTGGCAGACGAATCAGCGACAAAGACCTACACCAAGGTCACGTCCGCCGATGAACTGGTCACCGGCGAGTATGTGATGGTAGCCAACAACGGTTACGCCCCCGGTGTGCTTGACGGCTCATGGGTCACGGCAGTGGCCGTGACAGCTGCCAACGATCAGGTCGTTGATCCCACAGGCGGCGTCTGGACGCTGACCGTGGGCAAGAATGGTACCATTCTCAGCGACGCCAACGGCAAGCCCATTGCTCCCAAAGGCGGCAACAACAATGGCATTAAAAGCGGCAGCTATCAGTGGGCCGTGGATTTCGATGCCACCGACGGAACCTTTACCTTCGCCGGACAGGGCGATGACACGGTCAAGCTGGCCAGCAACGCCAGCTCCCAGAACAAGTTCCGTGCTTACAAAAATGAAACCATTACGAAGTCTCCCGGCGGCTACCCCTGCCACTTCACCCTCTATAAGCTGGGCGGCGGGCTGGAGCAGGTAGCTGCCCCCACCGGCACCGCCTCCGGCGATGTGAAGGTGGGCGACACCGTGGCCTTTGCCTGCAAGACGGCGGATGCCACCCTGCGGTACAAGGTGGATGACGGCGCCTATCAGGACTACACCGGCCCTGTGACCATCACCGCCTCCTGCACCATCACCGTCAAGGCTGTGAAGGACGGCATGACCGACAGTCAGGAGGCCGTGTTCACCTACAAGGCCTATCGTCTGGTGGACAAGTATGTCAAGACCGCTGCCCTCACCGGCGGCGACAAGGTGGTCATTTTCAACGCCGGCAACGGCTTTGCCGTCAGCTCCACCGTGATGGGCAATTACTACCTGACCCCCGTGGCCGCCACGGTGGAAAAGGATGTGCTCACCGCCAACGCCATGGATGCGCTGGTCTGGGATGTCACCGCCAACGATGACGGCACCTATACCTTCACCCAGAATGACAAGACGCTGACGCTGGGTGAAAACAGCGGCAAGTTCCATCTCAACGTGGCCGCCAAGGGCACCACCCGCTGGGATGTGGAGACCTGCAATGCCGAGAACGCCTCCTACTACCTCTCCGGCAGCGGCGTCACCGGTCAGTACGGCAAGGTTTACCTGGAATACTTCGCCAAGTTCACCGAGTTCTCCGCCTACTGCACCAGCACCGACCGGCTGAAGGAAGCGGACTTCGGCATGACCTTCTACAAGCTGACGCAGGAGAAGCAGTATGTGGACGCCACCACGGAGCCTGATCCGGAGGAGCCCGCCACCGTACCCATCCGCACGGCGCTGGAGGGCGCCACCGACACCGAGTTCACCGTCAAGGGCGTTGTGACGCTGGTGGACGGCCAGAACTACTATCTGCAGGACGCCACCGGTGCTATCTGTCTGCGGCTGGCCGCCAAGACCGATGAGATCGCTCTGGGCGACACCATCATCGGTACCGGCAAGCGGGCCGAGTTCAGGGGCATGGTGCAGCTGGGCAGCGGCACCTTCGTCAAGTCCAGCGGTCTGCCCCTGGACGCCAAGCCCACCACCATCGCCGCTCTGACCGCCGACGATGTGTGTACCTATGTGCAGCTGAAGGGGCTGGAGATCACTGAGATCTACGACAACAACGGTCAGTACGCCAACCCCAACGTCACCTTCAAGGATGCCGACGGCAAGACCATCCAGCTCTATAAGGCAGTTCTGCCCAAGAACGGCGACAGCTGGGCCTTTGCCGTGGGCGACAAGGTAGATGTTACCGCCGCCGTAGGCACCAACAACGGCACCCTGCAGCTGCGGAATACCGTTGCCGACGAGATCCGGGCCGCCGGTTCCGTCAATGACCCCATCACGGACGACATGATCCCCGACGGGACGCTCACCGTCAAGGAGGCCGGGGCCATCACCACCAAGACCGAAAATGTCTCCGTGGTGGGTCAGGTGGTGTATCACTACGGCAACGCCTATAACGGCGCTGCCAGCATCAACTCCATCATTCTGGAGGACGTCATCGGCGGTGAGATCTACGGCTTCCAGGTCTATGATTACGCCAACCACGCCAACTATAAGGTAGGCGACGTGGTGAAGGTCACCGGCACCGTTAGCCCCTACGGCGGCGTGCCTCAGATGCAGTCCCCTGCCATGGAGGTGGTAAAGGCCGGTGTGGAGGCCATTCCCGCACAGGAGATCACCGTCTCCCAGATGGGCGCCGACTATCTCAGTGAGTACGTCTACATCAAGGACGTGACGCTGGGTACCTACAACGCTTCCGGCAGCACCCCCGTCACCGACGCCACCGGCAGCACCAAGCTCTTCAAGGGTGTGCCGCTGCCCGCCAATACTACTGAGGCCGACGTCACGGCCCTGTATGCCTGCTGCTCTGCCTACAACGGCACCTATCAGCTCCGCAACGGCGCCAGCAGCGACTACGTCACCAACGTGACGCCTCCCTCCACCGGCGAGCTGCCTCAGGCCGGCGATGAGGTGGTCATCTACAACCAGAACGCTGAGGCGGTTCTGGCGGAGCAAAATGACAACACCGACAGCCCCGCCATCAACAAGGCGGCCGCCACCATTGCCAACGGCAAGGCTGTCTGCTCCAACGGCGCCGTGGTCTTTACCGTGGAGCGCAGCGGTGAGTACTATCGCTTCCGCAACGACACCTACGGCTATCTGTGTGCCAACGGCACCGGCAACAACGCCTTCTATTCCCTCACCGCCAGTGAGGACGCCGACTGGCTGGTCCGGGAGTGTTCCGGCAACGTGGGCGGCTACGAAATGGAGAGCCGCACCGCCAAGTATAACGGCAAATACAGCCAGTGGCTGGAGTATTACAGCGATAGCTTCAAGGTGTACAGTATGTACAGCTCCACCGGCAGTCTGGACTACACCATCTACTCCTTCTCCTTCTATCCCGTGGCGGAGGGGACGGAGCTGACCGGCGGCATCGTGAATATGCCCGCCGTGGTCATCGACCACCTGTATGACGCCTATGTGGGGCAGGCCTACACCTTTAGCTTCACCGTGGATGCTCCCTTCGGTGTCAAGGGCGACATGACCGCCACGCTGGCGGGCGAGGCCCTGACTGTCACCGAGGAGGAGGGTGTTTACACCGTCACCATCCCCGTGGAGAAGGTGACGGGCGGCAAGCTCACCGTGACCATCAGCGGCGTGGACAATCAGGGCAAGGCCATCACCCGCACCGTTGAGATCCCCGTGAAGGACGAGCCGGTGTTCTCCGATCCCACGCCCATGCGGGGTGCTCAGACCGGCAGCGACAAGCGGCCCGCCATCTCTGTGGCGCTGGCCAATGCCGGGACGGAGCCCACCATCACCATGACGGTGAACGGCAAGACCGTGGATGCTGTGTATGCCGATGGTCGTGTCACTTACACGCCCGCTGCCGACCTCACCGACGGCCGCACGGAGGTGGTGGTCACCGCCAAGCGTGCCGACGGCAAGGAGGCCAGCTTCAACTGGTTCTTCACCGTGGGCAAGACCCAGTATCAGCTGTACTTCGGTCAGCTCCACAGCCACACCCAGTATTCCGACGGCTCCGGTACGCTGACCTCTGCGCTGGACTACATCAAGAGCATCCCCGCCAGCGCCAACGTGCAGTTCGTAGCCTTCACCGATCACTCCAACTACTTCGACTCCAAGACCAACGCCAACGTGGAGGGCGCTCTGTATGACACCTCTCTGGTGAAGGATTCCGACGCCAACCACAGCTGGAGCACCTATAAGAGCACCATCGATGCCTTCAACGCCGAGAACGCCGGTTCCATGGTGGCGCTGGGCGGCTTCGAGATGACATGGTCCGGCGGCCCCGGCCACATCAACACCTTCAACACCCCCGGCGTGGTCTCCCGCAACAACACCACCCTCAACAACAAGACCGACGACGCCGGTATGAAGGCCTACTACGCTCTGCTGAGTCAGGCCGAGGGCGTGGACTCCATCAGCCAGTTCAACCATCCCGGCACCACCTTCGGCAACTTCAGTGACTTCTCCTACTGGGATCCCGTCATTGACAGCCGTATGTATATGGTGGAGGTGGGTAACGGCGAGGGCCAGATCGGCGCCGGCGGCTACTATCCCAGCTATGAGCAGTACATCATGGCGCTGGATAAGGGCTGGCATCTGGCTCCCACCAACAACCAGGACAACCACAAGGGCCGCTGGGGCAATGCCAACGATGCCCGTGACGTTATCCTCACCGACAACTTCACCGAGAAGGGCATCTACGAAGCCATCCGGGCCCTGCGGATGTACGCCACCGAGGATAAGAATCTGGAGCTGGGCTACACCGTCAACGGTCAGATGATGGGCTCCCGTATCACCGAGGTCCCCGAGAAGCTGAATCTGGAGGTCACGGTCAACGATCCCGACAAGAGCGACTCCATCTCCAAGGTGGAGGTGGTGGTCAACTCCGGCAAGGTGGTCCACACCTGGTCCGACCCCGCCGAGCTGAATCAGGGCAGCCTGTCCGTGACGCTGGATCCGGATTACAGCTACTATTTCATCCGTGTCACCGAGGGTGACGGCGATCTGGCGGTCACCTCCCCCGTGTGGGTGGGTGAGAGCCTGAAGCTGGGCATCTCCAACATGGTCTGCGGCACCGCCACCCCCGTCACCGACGAGGAGCTGACCCTGACCACCACCCTCTTCAACAGCGAGGACACCGATGCCACCATCAAGTCCCTGACCTACACCATCGGCGGCACCGTCATCGGCGTGGATAAGGGTGAGGGCGACAAGGGCTACACGCTGGGCAAGAGCAGCACGCTGGATGTCTCCTTCCACTACACCCCCACCGCCGCCCGTGTGTTCACCGTTCAGGTCACCACCGTGGTGGAGCAGAACGGCAAGGAGTACACCTTCACCAAGACCATCGATCTGGATGTGCTCAATGCGGATGCACTGGTGTACATTGGCATCGACGCCTCCCACTACAACGAGTATGTGGCGGGCAACTATAAGGATTCCATGGGCAACTTCGGCAATCTGGCCGCTGAGTACAGCGTCCGGACCGTGCAGCTGAACTCCAGCGAGGAGCTCATCGCCGCCTGCGGCAATCCCAAGTTCAAGGCTCTGATCCTCACCGCTCCCAGCCGCCGTCTGGAGGCCGCTCAGGCCGATCCCAAGACGTACAGCACTGACGAGCTGGCGGCCATCGACGCCTTCAACGCAGCCGGAGGCACCGTCATTCTGGCGGGCTGGTCCGACAACTACGAGAACTACGACGTCATTCAGAGCAACCCCGCCATCAAGCACATGGCAGCCACCCAGAATGAGGTGCTGGCAGCTCTGGGCTCCAGCCTCCGCATCAGCGACGACGCCACCTATGACGACGTTCGCAGCGCCGCCGACGGCGTGGATAAGTGGCGGCTGTACTTCAGCTCCTACAACATGGACAACCCCCTGATGGACGGCGTGGAGGTCGATCCCGACCATCCCTATGACAAGCTCTACACCGAGCGCTTCAGCCACTACGGCGGTGCTTCCATCTATGCCGTGGACACAAGCGGCCATGCCACCTCCACGCTGCCTGCTACCGTGTCCCCCGTGGTGTATGGCCATGCCACCACCTACTCTGTGGACGTGGATCAGGACGGTCTGGGCGGCGCCGGTACGCCCAAGTATGCCTTTGCCGAAAACGACAGCCGCCTGATGGTCATGGCCACCGAGCAGCTGGAGGGCCGCGGCATGGTGGTGGTCTCCGGTGCGGCCTTCATGTCCAACTTTGAGGTGCAGGCCAGCATCAGCGACAACGGCTCCGAGAAGAACTACTCCAACTACAAGATCTGCGAGAATCTGCTGCGGCTCATCAACCCCGTGCAGATCACGCCCATCGCCGAGGTGCAGGCCCAGACCGAGGACGGCTACAAGTACACCATCGAGGGCGTGGTCACCTCCAACGCCTCCGGCTACGACAAGGAGACGGCCTTCTTCGACTGCATCTACGTGCAGGACGAGACCGGCGGCATCAACTGCTTCCCCGTGGCCGGCGACTTCAAGATCGGCGACCGGGTGCGTGTGTCCGGCACCACCAGCTCCTATCAGGGTGAGCACCAGCTGGCCGTCACCGGCATCGTCAAGCTGGGCGAGGGTGAGGCCGTGACCCCCAGAGAGGTCACCTCCACTCAGGTCAACGACGGCTCCGTGCTGGGCCAGCTCATCACCCTGAAGGGCTATGTGGTGGGCATCGAGATGGCCAACGGTCTGGTGCAGACCATTCTGGTCCGTGACAGCGCCGGTGTGGTGTCCCGTGTGTTCATCGATGAGGTGAAGAATCTGGAGCTGGGCTGCGAGATCTCCGCCACGGGTCTGGCCTCCTACGACAACACCTTCGTGCTGGCCGACGGCACCGCTATGGCGCCCCGTATCCGCATCAGCAACCGTGCCGACATCATCTGCACCGCCCACACCCACCAGTTCGGTGAGTGGGAGATCACCACTCCCGCCACCTGCACCGGGGACGGCGTGGAGACCCGCACCTGCCCCTGCGGCGAGACGGAGACCCGTGTGCTCCCCGCCACCGGCCATACGGATGCGGACAAGGACGGCAAGTGCGATACCTGCGGCGCTGAGCTGAATCCCGTGGATCCCGGCAAGCCCGATCAGCCCGGTAAACCCGACCAGCCCACCGATCCCACCAAGCCCGCCACCGGCGACGAGAGCCGTCTGGTGCTGTGGGTCTCCCTGATGGGGATCACGGCTATGGCCGGTGCGGCTCTGCTGGTGGGCAAGAAGCGCCGGGGATAAGGGAAACCTCCCGACGCTTGACCACCTGCCGCAAGGCATAACCGCATAAGCGAAAAGGCGGGACCCTTACGGGTCCCGCCTTTTATCTGCCACCTGCGGGCCGTGATGCGCCGTTTACAGACTGTGATCCGCCCTTGTTAGAATCAGCAGAGGGTCTCTCCCGTGGGAAAGGCCCTCTCCTGCCCCACTCCATTGTCTTGCGCCGAGAGAGACACCCGCAGCATACAGGAGAGCGCATAAGGGAAGGGACACGGGGTGCTTCCGTGTCCCTTCCCTTTTGGCATTTTCTGCGCCCGTCAGTCCTTATGGCACTGGCCGTGCATGGCGCAGTGGGCGCATCCGGCCCCGCAGGAGGACTTCCCCTGTTTTTTCTGCCGGATCAGGCTCCGGACGATCAACGCTACGATGACGATGAGTCCTATACAAATCAAAATGGTGCCTACATTCTCGTTGATCCATTGCAGCATGGAAACTCACTCCTTTTCTGACATACTTGGAAAATTCAAGATACTTGCAGCATCTTCAGACATGGGTCCGAAGGGGCGGCGTGGGTCCCGTCTCCCGAAGGAGACGGAACCGCTGGCCTTGCGTACCGATGTGAAAAGATGGATCGGCTGCTTACACCTTGGCGTTGAGCTTGGTGGCCTCCTTGTAGGGGCGAACCAGCATATAGACGATCATGGCCAGCGCAGCCAGAGCAGCGATCAGACCGATGATGTTCAGGCTGCCGGTGAAGGCGTTGCCGAACTGGTTGATCATCAGGCCGACGAGATAGGCGAAGCCGCACTGATAGCCGATGGCGAACCAAGTCCACTTGTGGTTGTTCATCTCACGCTTGATGGCGCCGATGGCGGCGAAGCAGGGAGCGCACAGGAGGTTAAACACCAGGAAGCTGTAACCGGTGATGCCGGTGAAGGCCTGAGCGATGTTCTGGTACACGGTGCCGTCGCCGCCGCCATACAGGATACCCAGCGTACCCACGATGTTCTCCTTAGCCACCAGACCGGTGATGGAGGCCACGGTCGCCTGCCAGTTACCCCAGCCCAGGGGCTTGAAGATCCAGCAGATGGCGCCGCCGATGGCAGCCAGAATGGAGGAGTCGATCTCGGACTCATCCAGCATACGGAAGGTGCCGTCCACCCAGCCGAAGTAGGTGGTGAACCACACGAAGATGGTGGACAGCAGAATGATGGTACCGGCCTTCTTGATGAAGGACCAGCCGCGCTCCCACATGGAGCGCAGGACGTTGCCCAGAGTGGGCCAGTGGTAGGCGGGCAGCTCCATGACGAAGGGAGCGGGGTCACCGGCGAACATCTTGGTCTTTTTCAGCATGATACCGGAGATGATGATGGCGGCCATGCCGATGAAGTAAGCGGAGGTGGACACCCATGCGCTGCCGCCGAAGATGGCGCCGGCGATCATGGCGATGAAGGGAACCTTGGCGCCGCAGGGGATGAACGTGGTGGTCATGATGGTCATGCGGCGGTCACGCTCGTTTTCGATGGTACGGGAGGCCATGATGCCGGGTACGCCGCAGCCCACGCCGATGAGCATGGGGATGAAGGACTTACCGGACAGGCCAAACTTGCGGAACACACGGTCCAGAACGAAGGCGATACGGGCCATATAGCCGCAGGCCTCCAGGAAGGCCAGCATCAGGAACAGCACCAGCATCTGGGGAACGAAGCCCAGAACCGCGCCGACACCGGCGACGATGCCGTCCATGATCAGGCCGTACAGCCAGCCAGCAACGCCGATGGATTCCAGCAGGCCGCCCAGAGCGTTGGGGACGATCTCGCCGAACAGAACATCGTTGGTCCAGTCGGTGGCAAAGGTGCCGATGCCGATGCCGCCGTCCGCAACGGAGGTGCCCATCGCGATGGCGTACATCAGCCACATGATCGCTGCGAAGATCGGCAGCGCCAGAATACGGTTCGTGACGAACTGGTCGATCTTATCGGAGGCGGTCAGGTTTTCGGTACGGGGCTTCTTCTTGACGGCCTTGTCAACAACGCCGTTGATGTAGGCATAGCGCTGGTTGGTGATGATGCTCTCGGCGTCATCATCCATCTCCTTCTCGCAGTCAGCGATGTGGGCATCGAGGTGGTCCAGCAGCTCCTTGCTCAGGTTCAGCTCGGCCTGCACCTTGTCGTCACGCTCGAACAGCTTGACGGCGTACCAGCGCAGGAAGCGGTCATCGACCTTGCCCTGGATGGACTCCTCGATGTGTGCGATGGCATGCTCCACACTGCCGGTAAAGACGTGGGGCAGCTCACCGGCCTTCTGCTTCTGGGCAGCGGCAACCGCAGCCTTGGCAGCAGCCTCGGTGCCCTCGCCCTTCAGTGCGCTGATCTCAACAGCCTGACAGCCCAGCTCGGCGCTCAGCTTCTTCAGGTCGATCTTATCGCCGTTCTTGCGGACCAGATCGATCATGTTGACCGCCATAACAACGGGGATGCCCAGCTCGATCAGCTGGGTGGTCAGGTAGAGGTTACGCTCGATGTTGGTGCCGTCGATGATGTTCAGGATGGCGTCGGGCTTCTCATTGACGAGGTAGCCGCGGGCAACGACCTCCTCCAGCGTGTAGGGAGACAGGGAGTAGATACCGGGCAGGTCCTGGATGATGACATCCTTATCGCCCTTCAGCTTGCCTTCCTTCTTTTCCACGGTAACGCCGGGCCAGTTGCCAACGTACTGGTTGGAGCCGGTCAGGTTATTGAACAGGGTAGTCTTGCCGCAGTTCGGGTTACCGGCCAGTGCAATTTTAATACTCATTGCGTGTCCTTTCCTCTCTTTGGAATCAAACCACTTCGATCATTTCAGCGTCGGCCTTGCGCACACTCAGTTCATAGTTGCGCACGGTCAGCTCCATGGGGTCACCCAGGGGGGCAACCTTGCGGACATAGATCTGAACACCTTTGGTGATGCCCATATCCATGATGCGGCGCTTGACAGGGCCTTCGCCGTGCAGCTTGGCAACGGTAACGGTCTCGCCGACCTGTGCATCTTTCAGAGTCTTCATACTTCGTTCCTCCTCTTAAGGTACAATAAATCAAACAGCCTGTGGCTGAGATTCCCTTTTTATCAGCCGACAATGATACGCATGGCCAGCGTCTTGTCCAGCGCGATGCGGGCCTCCTTGACCTGAATGATCAGGTTGCCGCTGATTTCGCTGACAATGGTAACGGTCTCGCCCACGACAAAGCCGAGCTCGGCCAGATGCTGGCGAACCTCATCCTTGCCGGTGATCTTCTGGATGGTGACGGTATCGCCTGCTTTGGACATGGTTAAAGGCATTCCACACACTCCTCTTTTGGCAAATCTGCAACATATTAGCGCACGCTAACACATTGGCTAAAAGCTTGCGGTTAGAGCGCTCTAACCGCTTGTGTGGATAGTTTAGCACCGCTAACTGCGGATGTCAAGCCGCAAAGTTAGTGTAGAGTAACATTTTGTAAGAATGGATAGTTATTGCTAACCAAAATTGTGCAATTTTGCATATTTTTTAGTGTGCGGCGTACTTTACTGCTTGACGGTCGTACGCAGGGGCAGGTAGCCAGCATCGCGGATCGCCTGACGGATAGCCGCCTCATCGGGGGCTTCCTTGGTCAGGATGCTCACCTGCTGTGCGGCCAGATCAGCGGCAGCCCAAGTACCGGGCATCGCGTTGAGGGCG
>OHXX01000270.1_pt1 | contig 14332 bp, 14 predicted proteins | sample 1580101 | NCBI WGS metagenome assembly OHXX01 (sample SAMEA3882525, study PRJEB24775) | human gut metagenome | biome: human-associated habitat; feature: intestine environment; material: feces | place: Netherlands | collected 2009/2010 | reverse complement strand
AGGTTTCCCCAAAAAAGCGGGATCGCAAAAGCAACGATACGCTTCCAGATGGAGCCTTCGGTCATCAGTTTGGCTGAAGATTTTGACATAGAATATTTCCCCCGTTTCTTAAGTCATTACTTTTAAGTATAAGGTGCGGCAGAGGGAAAGTCAATGAAAATGAGGTTCGGTAAAAATGCATGTTATCCTTCATGAAAACGCGAAAGAAACTGTTTTGTTCTCTCTTCACTTGGATTTTCAAACACCTGACGCGGATCACCCTGTTCAACGATGCGTCCGTCGTCCATAAAGATCACATGATTGGCAACGTCGCGTGCAAATGCCATCTCATGGGTTACAATGATCATCGTCGTATTCTGGTCGGCAAGCTCGCGGATAACTTTTAATACTTCTCCGGTCAGTTCCGGATCCAGTGCAGAAGTCGGCTCATCAAAACAGAGGATGTCCGGTTGCAGGGCAAGTGCCCTTGCAATAGCAACTCGCTGGCATTGTCCGCCGGAAAGCTGATGCGGATAATTGTCCATCCGGTTATCCAACCCCATTTGTGTCAGAAGAACCTTTGCCTGTACCTCGATGGCGGTCAGGATTTCACGTTTTCTTTCTTTAAAATCCGGCTGCTCTGCGGCGAGAAGTTTTTTGGCAAGCATTACATTTTCCAGAGCGGTATACTGCGGAAACAGATTAAAGTTCTGGAAGACAAACCCGACGTGCTGACGCAACTGGCGAATCAGCGATTTTTGCTGACTTAATGAACGTGCAGTATCAATAGTGATATCGCCAACGGTGATGGTTCCCGCTTCCGGTTGTTCCAGCAGATTTATGCTGCGTAGCAACGTGGTTTTGCCGGAACCACTCGGACCGATAATAGCCACTACTTCGCCAGGCTTCACCTCAAGGTCGATACCATGCAGCACCGTCTGACCGTGGAATTTTTTCACCAGGTTCTTAACTTCAATGGCACTCATTTGGGTTCCCTCTCCTGGCGATTAAGTTGATTCTCAAAATGGTTCTGCAACGTCGATAACACAGTCGCCATAATCCAGTAGATGAGCGAAGCCGCCAGGTACATGGTGAACACCTCCAGCGTGCGCGAGGTAATCAACTGAGCCTGACGGAACAGCTCCGGCACCTGGATTGTCGCGGCCAGCGACGTATCTTTTACCAGGCTGATAAAGCTGTTCGACAGCGGCGGCAACGCCACCCGCGCCGCCTGTGGCAAAATCGCGCGACGCATGGTCTGCCATGGCGTCATGCCAATACTGGCTGCAGCTTCCCACTGACCTTTATCAATAGAAGAAATGGCGGCGCGCAGCGTTTCGGCAGCATAGGCGGCAGTGTTCAGCGACAGACCAATCATTGCTGACGGAATGGGATCTAATTCGATACCAAACTGTGGCAGTCCGTAATAGATCATAAACAGTTGTGCGATGAGCGGCGTACCACGAAAAATAGAGATATAAAAACGCGCCAGCCAGCGCACGGGCCAGATTGGCGACAGGCGCATCAGCGCGAGAATAAACCCGAGCAGTAAGCCAAAAAACATGCCGCCGATACTGAGTTGCAGCGTATACCCAGCCCCTTTCAGCAGGAACGGCAAGGAATCAATAACCAGTTGTATACTTTCTTGCATGAGCGTTCCCGGAGCTAAACGTGGGGATGATAGGCGAACAGCGCAGGCGCACCGCCGGTATGAATAAACAAAATCGGCCCTTCATCTTTGAAGCGTTTCTGACTGATACCGTCAATCAGCCCCGCCATCGCTTTTCCGGTATACACAGGATCAAGCAGAATGCCTTCCAGCCGCGCCAGCAATTTCACTGCTTCCATGCCTTCGTCGTTCGGCACGCCGTAGCCAGGTGCAAAATAGTCATCCCAGAGTAAAATTTCCGCTGATGCGGTCAGCTCCAGTTCTTTCGCAATCGCCTGTTGGAGGTTAACCACTTTCGGCAATTGATCGGCAACAGAACGCGACACAGTCACGCCAATCAGTTCGCTTTCAGGCATCAGGTGTTCCAGCCCAACAGCCAGTCCGGCGTGAGTTCCGGCACTGCCCGACGCGACCACCACCGACGAAATATTAACTGCCCCTTCACACTGTTGCGCAATTTCCAGCGCACTCTCCACATAACCCAGCGCGCCCAAAGCATTAGAACCGCCAACCGGAATGACATACGGGCGAAAGCCTTGTGCTTCGACTCGCGTCGCCAGCACTTCCAGTTGGGCATTGGGATCGGTCAGTGCGTCGCACATTTCAATCTGGGTATTGAACAGATCCAGCAACAAACGATTGCCGTTGGTTAAATAGTTTTCTGCGGTTGTGCCAATAGGATTTTCCAGCAGCGCCACGCAGTGCAGACCGAGTTTCGCCGCAACTGCGGCAGTCTGGCGCACATGGTTAGACTGGATCGCCCCGGCAGTAATCAGCGTATCGGCACCTTCACGCAGAGCATCTGCCGCGAGAAATTCCAGCTTACGTAATTTATTGCCGCCCATTGCCATGGGAGTGACGTCATCCCGTTTGATGAAAATTTCCCGTCCAAGATAATCAGAAAAGCGCGGCAGATATTCGAGCGGCGTTGGCGCGCCGATAAACTCCAGCCGTGGAAAACGGGTTAAATTATGCAGTGGCATAACAGCCTCCGATGTGTGTTGTTGTGATTTTCTTATTATGCACGCTGAAAACGCGTAAATAAAAAAGGCGCTAGTGAAAGCGCCCTTTTTTGTCATTATGCTGATTATTTGGTCACATCAGCACCAAACCATTTTTCGGAAAGGGCTTGCAGAGTGCCATCTTTTTGCATTTCCGCAATTGCATCATTCACCGCTTTCAGCAGGTCTTCATTTCCTTTACGCAGCGCCACACCAGACTCCTGACGGGAGAATGCTTCACCGGTTACTGCCAGCGTATCGTTGGTTTTCTTCACCAGATCCAGCGCCGCCAGACGGTCAACGAGGATCGCATCGATACGGCCTACGCGCAGATCCTGATATTTGGTCGGGTCATCATCATAGGTACGCACATCGACGCCCTGAACATTCTGACGCAGCCACTCTTCATAGTTGGTGCCCAGACCGACACCCACTTTTTTGCCTTTCAGATCATCAGCCGTTTTAATGGTGCCTTCGTTACCTTTTTTCACCAGCGCCTGAATACCGGAAATGGTGTACGGGGTAGAGAAATCGTATTTTTTCTTGCGCTCGTCAGAAATGGTGACCTGATTAATCACCACATCAATGCGTTTAGAGTCCAGCGACGCCAGCATACCGTCCCATTTGGTCGGTTTTAGTGACGCCTCAACGCCAAGATGTTTTGCCAGCTGTTGGGCAAATTCCACTTCAAAACCGGTTAATTTGCCGTCATCCCCCTGAAAACTGAACGGCGGATAAGTTCCTTCCAGCCCTACCAGCAGCGTGCCGCGCTCTTTGACTTTATTAAGCAGACCTTCATCTGCAAAACTTTTAACGCTCATACCCGCAACCAGCGCCACGGCCATCACACCCATCAATGCCTGACGTCCCAGATGTGCTAATTTCATATTTACCCCGAATGTTGTTATGTCTGTTTGCAGTGTAGAGCCATTGTTTGTAAACACAAAAACAACTCCGCTACATCTTATTCTTATTTAATATATATCAGAAGCAGGCAGGCTGGAGGATTTCTGCACAAGTCCGGTACAGGTTTGGCGCTGATAGTGTTGATACTTCCGTAACGCGATGCGGTAATTGTTGGTGCTGGTGGAGGGCAGCCACGGGGCGAGGATTTCATCAAGGAAACCGTCCTGCAGCTGATCGAGGGAAATATTTTGCTCGTGTAGATGATTCCCCAAACGGCGCAAACGAACGACATATTCACGCACCGTACCAGGGCTCATTTCAGTTTGCTCAAAAAGAAATTGCTTAAAGCCGATAATATCGAAAAAATCACTCTGCGTTTTGCAATGTAAATCACCGCAAAATCGGCACAATGCCGCCCATGATTGTTGTTCCACTTGCCAGCCATTTTCATCAAGCAGCGTGTCCAGGCGGGAAATCTCGATTTTATTCACTATTTTGCCGTCGCGAACGAGGGTAATGCGATCGAGTAATTTACGGCAATGCGCGCAATGGGTCTGGCTGTGTTTAAAGTCTTTAAGATAGCGGCTTAATGGCCGTCTTTTCAGGTGCTGCACCATCATTAAGAACTCCTGGTAGTCAAAATTAAAGTGCGGCATTTACTGACGTTATAACTTACCCAGTTTAGTGCGTAACCGTTTAATAGCCTGGCTGTGTAACTGACTGACCCGCGATTCCCCGACCTCCAGCACCGCGCCAATCTCTTTGAGATTCAGCTCTTCCTGATAATAGAGGGTTAATACCAGTTTTTCGCGCTCCGGCAACGTTTCGATGGCTTCCATCACCCGCTGGCGCAGATTACTGTCCAGCAGTTGTTGTAGCGGGTTTTCTCGCTGATGATCATCAGTAACCAGTTCGATGCTATCGCCGTGCTCTTCGCGCCACTCATCGTAGGAGAAGAGCTGGCTGTTATTGGTGTCGAGCAACATTTGGCGATAGTCGGCAATATCGATCCCTAAACGTTCCGCTACCTCAGTTTCCGTGGCGTTGCGGCCAAGTTCCTGCTCCAGTTGCCCTATTGCCTGTGCCACTTCACGCGCGTTGCGTCGCACGCTGCGCGGCACCCAGTCACGGCTGCGAAGTTCATCCAGCATAGCGCCACGGATACGCTGCACTGCGTAAGTTGTAAATGCCGTTCCTTGTAGGGCGTCATAGCGTTCGACGGCATTAAGTAACCCAATGCCGCCCGCCTGTAGCAGATCGTCAAGTTCCACGCTCGCGGGCAGTCGAACCTGCAGGCGCAATGCTTCGTGACGCACCAGCGGGACATAACGCTGCCACAGCGAGTGTTTATCCATTACACCTTCAGCGGTATAGAGTGAATTCACGATAAACAGCCCTGCGTTATATGAGTTATCGGCATGATTATCCGTTTCTGCAGGGTTTTTAATCGGACGATTAGTGGGTGAAATGAGGGGTTATTTGGGGGTTACCGGTAAATTGCGGGCAGAAAAAACCCCGCCGTTGGCGGGGAAGCACGTTGCTGGCAAATTACCATTCATGTTGCCGGATGCGGCGTAAACGCCTTATCCGGCCTACAAAAATGTGCAAATTCAATAAATTGCAATTCCCCTTGTAGGCCTGATAAGCGCAGCGCATCAGGCAATTTGGCGTTGCCGTCAGTCTCAGTTAATCAGGTTACGGCGATTAACCCTGCAGCAGAGACAGAACCTGCTGCGGTACCTGGTTGGCTTTTGCCAGCACGGAGTTACCGGCCTGCTGGATAATCTGCGCTTTCGACATGTTGGACACTTCGGTCGCATAGTCGGCGTCCTGAATACGGGACTGCGCTTCAGACAGGTTGGTAGTGGTGTTGTTCAGGTTGGTGACGGCGGAATCCAAACGGTTTTGGATAGCCCCCAGGGATGAACGGAATTTGTCGATGGAGCTGATAGCTTCATCCAGAGCTTTCAGTGGATCTTTTGTTACTGTGCCTTCGCTAGTTGCATCTGTTGTTAAAGTACCATTAGCACTAACATATACTTCAGCCCCGACTTTCGGCGCATATTTACCCGTACCAGTTCCAGAATCAACAGTTACCTTGCCGTTGTTAGCATCGATTGAATACTTCGTGGTGTATGAACCAATTGTAGTCATTTCACCATCAGCATCTGTGTATGTTGCTGTTGCATTAGAAACGTCAGTATTATCGGCATATTTTGCGCTAGCAGTACCGTCACCTGCGGCAAATACCGCCTGATACGTCTGAACGCCAGATTTATAGGTAATTGTTGCGGATGTATCACCGTTAGCTGCAACTGCTGTGCCTTGTTTAGCTGTAGCCACTTTATTTAAAACGGTTTCTTTGCTAGCTGTATCAGTGAACGATACCCCTGCGTTAGCAGTTGCAGCACCAGCATCAGCATCAGCACCCGTTTTAAAGTTATAAGTTGTTCCCCCCATCGTGACTGATGCAGTCTTATTAAACCCGATTGATTGACCATCACCAGCTTTCTTGAATAAACCATCAAGCGTAGCCGCAGTCGCACCACCAGCATCGTTTGTAGTTAAGTTACCATCACTAGTTAAATAGGCTTCCTGTCCTCCGATTGTAATTTTACCATTCGCATCAACATCAAAGTTCACTTCACCGCTTGCTGCTTTGTAAACACCACTAGCAGTTTGCCCAGCCGGCGGGAGAAGGCTAGCTGCTACATCACCTGCTTTTGCTGAAGTATTATTCGATACATTACTGAATGAGAAGTTACCAGCAGATGCATTGTATGTATAGACCGTGGCAGTTTGAGCTGCATCTGCTTTGATAGTAACAGTGTCACCATCTTTCAGTTGATCAAGGGCCTTTGATGCAGTCAGCGCATTATTTGTTGTAGTTATAGTATTAGTTGCAGCATCCATTTTCGCTGCTGTCAGGTCGCTAATGGTCGCCGCTTTATTGGCTATCGTACCGGAACCATTCACGTTAAAACCATTCAGCCCCAGCGTATCAGAGTCAATTTTCTTCAGATCAATAGTGATAGTCTGGCCGTCGTTCGCACCAACCTGAATTTTCATCGAACCGTCTTTTGCCAGTACGTTCACGCCGTTGAACTGGGTCTGACCGGATACGCGGTCAATTTCGTCGAGACGGGATTTGATTTCGTCCTGAATGGAGTCCAGATCCGAATCAGAGTTAGTCCCGGTAGAAGCCTGAACCGTCAGCTCACGGATACGCTGTAAGTTGTTGTTGATTTCGGACAGCGCGCCTTCAGTGGTCTGTGCAACAGAAATACCGTCGTTGGCGTTACGTGCAGCCTGAGTCAGGCCTTTAATGTTAGAAGTAAAACGGTTAGCAATCGCCTGACCCGCGGCGTCATCCTTCGCGCTGTTAATACGCAAGCCAGAAGACAGACGCTCGATAGAACTCGACAGCGCAGACTGGTTCTTGTTGATATTATTTTGAGTGATCAGCGAGAGGCTGTTGGTATTAATGACTTGTGCCATGATTCGTTATCCTATATTGCAAGTCGTTGATTACGTTTTGGGTTTCCACCCGTCGGCTCAATCGCCGTCAACCCTGTTATCGTCTGTCGTAAAACAACCTTTAGAATTTTTTTCACAAACAGCCATTTTTTGTTAGTCGACGAAATACTCTTTTCTCTGCCCCTTATTCCCGCTATTAAAAAAAACAATTAAACGTAAACTTTGCGCAATTCAGGCCGATAACCCCGGTATTCGTTTTACGTGTCGAAAGATAAAAGGAAATCGCATGGCAAGTATTTCATCGCTGGGAGTCGGGTCAGGTCTGGATTTAAGTTCAATCCTTGATAGCCTCACCGCCGCGCAAAAAGCGACGCTAACCCCTATTTCAAATCAGCAATCGTCGTTTACCGCTAAACTTAGCGCCTACGGTACGCTGAAAAGCGCGCTGACGACTTTCCAGACCGCCAATACTGCATTGTCTAAAGCCGATCTTTTTTCCGCTACCAGCACCACCAGCAGCACCACCGCGTTCAGTGCCACCACCGCGGGTAATGCCATCGCCGGGAAATACACCATCAGCGTCACCCATCTGGCGCAGGCGCAAACCCTGACAACGCGCACCACCAGAGACGATACGAAAACGGCGATCGCCACCAGCGACAGCAAACTCACCATTCAACAAGGCGGCGACAAAGATCCGATTTCCATTGATATCAGCGCGGCTAACTCGTCTTTAAGCGGGATCCGTGATGCCATCAACAACGCAAAAGCAGGCGTAAGCGCAAGCATCATTAACGTGGGTAACGGTGAATATCGTCTGTCAGTCACATCAAATGACACCGGCCTTGATAATGCGATGACACTCTCGGTCAGCGGTGATGATGCGCTACAAAGTTTTATGGGCTATGACGCCAGTGCCAGCAGCAACGGCATGGAGGTCTCGGTCGCCGCCCAGAATGCACAGCTGACGGTCAATAACGTCGCCATTGAGAACAGCAGCAACACCATCAGCGACGCGCTGGAAAACATCACCCTGAACCTGAACGATGTCACCACAGGCAACCAGACGCTGACCATCACTCAGGACACCTCCAAAGCGCAAACGGCGATTAAAGACTGGGTGAATGCCTATAACTCGCTAATAGATACCTTCAGCAGCCTGACCAAATACACCGCCGTAGATGCGGGAGCTGATAGCCAGAATTCTAGCAATGGCGCACTACTCGGCGACTCCACGCTGCGAACGATTCAGACGCAGTTGAAATCGATGCTGAGTAATACCGTCAGTTCTTCCAACTATAAAACGCTGGCGCAGATTGGTATCACGACCGATCCCAGCGATGGCAAACTGGAACTGGATGCCGACAAACTCACCGCTGCATTGAAAAAAGATGCCAGCGGCGTAGGTGCATTGATTGTTGGCGATGGTAAAAAAACCGGCATCACGACCACCATCGGCAGCAACCTGACCAGTTGGCTTTCGACAACGGGCATTATTAAAGCCGCTACCGATGGCGTTAGTAAGACCCTGAATAAGTTAACTAAAGACTACAACGCCGCCAGCGATCGCATTGATGCGCAGGTCGCGCGCTATAAAGAACAATTTACCCAACTGGACGTTTTAATGACCTCGTTAAACAGCACCAGCAGCTACTTAACGCAGCAGTTCGAAAACAACAGTAATTCCAAGTAATCAATATTCATCGGGAGACAGGTCATGTACGCGGCAAAAGGCACCCAGGCCTATGCACAAATTGGCGTCGAAAGCGCCGTAATGAGCGCCAGCCAACAGCAGTTGGTCACCATGCTATTTGATGGAGTGTTAAGCGCACTGGTTAGAGCGCGCCTGTTTATGCAGGACAACAATCAGCAAGGCAAAGGTGTCTCTTTGTCAAAAGCGATCAACATCATTGAGAACGGACTGCGGGTGAGTCTTGATGAAGAGAGCAAAGACGAATTAACCCAAAACTTAATTGCTCTTTATAGCTATATGGTCAGGCGTTTGCTGCAAGCCAATTTACGCAACGATGTCTCCGCAGTCGAAGAGGTGGAAGCATTAATGCGTAATATTGCCGATGCCTGGAAAGAGTCTTTACTCTCCCCTTCTTTGATTCAGGACCCAGTCTGATGAACAATGCACCGCATTTGTATTTCGCCTGGCAACAACTCGTCGAAAAAAGCCAGCTCATGTTACGCCTGGCAACGGAAGAACAATGGGACGAACTCATCGCCAGCGAAATGGCGTATGTGAATGCGGTGCAGGAGATCGCACACCTGACTGAAGAGGTTGCCCCGTCCACTACGATGCAGGAGCAGCTCCGCCCGATGCTGCACCTGATTCTCGACAACGAAAGCAAGGTAAAGCAGTTATTACAGATTCGGATGGATGAACTGGCGAAACTGGTCGGTCAGTCATCGGTGCAAAAATCGGTGTTAAGTGCCTATGGCGATCAGGGCGGCTTTGTGCTGGCTCCGCAGGATAACCTCTTTTGAATCTTAATGAGCCGATGGCTCGCGAATAATCCGATTACGGCTACGCTTCTAATATTCCCCTTGAATGGAGTCGAAGAATGCGTAATCCCACGCTGTTACAATGTTTTCACTGGTATTACCCGGAAGGCGGTAAGCTCTGGCCTGAACTGGCCGAGCGCGCAGACGGTTTTAATGATATTGGTATCAATATGGTCTGGTTGCCGCCCGCCTATAAAGGCGCATCGGGCGGGTATTCGGTCGGCTACGACTCCTATGATTTATTTGATTTAGGTGAGTTTGATCAGAAAGGCAGCATCCCTACTAAATATGGTGATAAAGCACAACTGCTGGCCGCCATTGACGCCCTGAAACGTAATGACATTGCGGTGCTGCTGGACGTGGTAGTCAACCACAAAATGGGCGCGGATGAAAAAGAAGCTATTCGCGTGCAGCGTGTAAATGCTGATGACCGTACGCAAATTGACGAAGAAATCATTGAGTGTGAAGGCTGGACGCGTTACACCTTCCCCGCCCGTGCCGGGCAATACTCGCAGTTTATCTGGGATTTCAAATGTTTTAGCGGTATCGACCATATCGAAAATCCTGATGAAGATGGCATATTTAAAATTGTTAACGACTACACCGGCGAAGGCTGGAACGATCAGGTTGATGATGAACTCGGTAATTTCGATTATCTGATGGGTGAGAATATCGATTTTCGCAATCATGCCGTGACGGAAGAGATTAAATACTGGGCGCGCTGGGTGATGGAACAAACGCAATGCGACGGCTTTCGTCTTGATGCGGTCAAACATATTCCGGCATGGTTTTATAAAGAGTGGATCGAACACGTACAGGAAGTTGCGCCAAAGCCGCTGTTTATTGTAGCTGAATACTGGTCGCATGAAGTCGATAAACTGCAAACGTATATTGATCAGGTGGAAGGCAAAACCATGCTGTTTGATGCGCCGCTGCAGATGAAATTCCATGAAGCATCGCGCATGGGTCGCGACTACGACATGACGCAGATCTTCACTGGGACGCTGGTGGAAGCCGATCCTTTTCACGCCGTAACCCTCGTTGCCAACCACGACACCCAACCGTTGCAAGCCCTCGAAGCACCGGTCGAACCGTGGTTTAAACCGCTGGCGTATGCCTTAATTTTGTTGCGGGAAAATGGCGTTCCTTCGGTGTTCTATCCGGACCTCTACGGTGCACATTACGAAGATGTCGGTGGTGACGGGCAAACCTATCCGATAGATATGCCAATAATCGAACAGCTTGATGAGTTAATTCTCGCCCGTCAGCGTTTCGCCCACGGTGTACAGACGTTATTTTTCGACCATCCGAACTGCATTGCCTTTAGCCGCAGTGGCACCGACGAATATCCCGGCTGCGTGGTGGTCATGTCGAACGGAGATGATGGCGAAAAAACCATTCATCTGGGAGAGAATTACGGCAATAAAACCTGGCGTGATTTTCTGGGGAACCGGCAAGAGAGCGTAGTGACAGACGAAAACGGCGAAGCGACCTTCTTTTGCAACGGCGGCAGCGTTAGCGTGTGGGTTATCGAAGAGGTGATTTAAATCCATCCCCGGCGGCAAGCCGGGGAGATTTCATTACGGCAGTGGCGTCGGTAACGGCGCTTTATCCAGCGCGGCGGCACACTCTGCCGTCGGGCGATCCACACGCTCCATCGTCATACCATCGTACTCAATGGTGTTACCGTCACGCTCAACCTCGTACAGCTCACGTTTTACGGTAACGTTAGTGAGATCATCAGACATCAATGTCAACTTACCCGGCACGGCAATCACCCGCTGCCACTGACGGCAATCCAGGGTATCGCCCTCTTTAGTGACAATGAGGCTGCCTATCGCTTCCGGACTGACCAGCGCACGTTGCGGCCCTTTGGTCTGCCAGTAACCCGTCAGCCAGTCCGGCGCGGGGGTTTTCACGACATTGTTATAGTTTTCGACTTCGGCACAGCCCGCCAGCAACATGAGCGCACCTGCAATTGCGAGTTTTTTCATCATTCGTCCTGCATGAGAAGAAAAGAGGATTGTGGCATTAAAGCCCTGATGTCGCCAGCCTTTCCAGGCTCAGAGAGAAATTTGATCTAACCATTATTTTTGTGAATTATTACCCCGAAAATAAATTTGCATGGTGTATGATTCGCGACTCTTGTGTCAAACCTTCTGAGTTCAGAGGCTACATTCATGTCATGGCAGCAATTCAAACACGCCTGGTTGATTAAATTCTGGGCACCCATCCCTGCGGTCATCGCGGCGGGTATTCTCTCCACTTACTATTTTGGCATCACTGGCACATTTTGGGCAGTCACGGGTGAATTTACCCGTTGGGGCGGTCAGCTCCTGCAGTTGTTCGGCGTCCATGCTGAAGAGTGGGGTTATTTTAAAATTATCCATCTGGAAGGATCGCCATTAACCCGCATCGACGGAATGATGATCCTCGGTATGTTTGGCGGCTGTTTTGCCGCAGCGCTGTGGGCCAACAATGTCAAACTGCGCATGCCGCGCAGCCGTATCCGCATTATGCAGGCCATCATTGGCGGTATTATCGCCGGTTTTGGCGCACGTCTGGCAATGGGCTGTAACCTGGCGGCGTTCTTTACCGGAATTCCACAGTTCTCGCTGCACGCCTGGTTCTTTGCCATCGCCACTGCCATTGGTTCATGGTTTGGCGCGCGCTTTACCCTGCTGCCCATCTTCCGTATTCCCGTGAAAATGCAGAAAGTTTCTGCCGCCTCACCGCTGACGCAAAAACCGGATCAGGCGCGGCGTCGTTTTCGTCTCGGGATGCTGGTCTTTTTCGGCATGCTGGGCTGGGCGCTGCTCACGGCGATGAACCAACCCAAACTGGGGCTGGCAATGCTGTTTGGCGTCGGCTTTGGTTTACTGATTGAACGTGCGCAAATCTGCTTTACTTCGGCGTTCCGCGATATGTGGATCACCGGACGTACCCATATGGCGAAAGCAATCATTATCGGTATGGCGGTAAGTGCCATCGGGATCTTCAGTTACGTACAGTTAGGCGTTGAACCCAAAATCATGTGGGCGGGACCAAACGCGGTAATTGGTGGTTTACTGTTTGGTTTTGGCATCGTGCTGGCAGGCGGCTGCGAAACCGGCTGGATGTACCGCGCGGTAGAAGGCCAGGTGCACTACTGGTGGGTCGGTCTGGGCAACGTGATCGGCTCAACGATTCTGGCGTATTACTGGGATGGGTGGCCTGCTGGTGACATATTTGCTGTTGTTTGCAGCTCTAATGTTGATTATCGGCTGGGAAAAACGCTTCTTCCGCCGTGCGGCACCGCAGATTGCTAAGGAGATCGCATGAAAAATATCGTTCCTGATTACCGTCTTGATATGGTGGGTGAACCCTGCCCTTATCCGGCTGTCGCAACCCTTGAGGCGATGCCGCAGTTAAAAAAAGGGGAGATCCTGGAAGTGGTGAGCGACTGTCCGCAGTCGATCAATAATATTCCACTGGATGCGCGTAATCACGGCTATACGGTGCTGGATATTCAGCAAGACGGGCCGACCATTCGTTATTTAATTCAGAAGTAATCCCTCATTCCCGCTGTGGCCCACAGCGGGAACATCGTTACCTCTCTATCACATAGATTTTACCCGCCCCCTCTCCTATTCTTTTCAGTGTGCTCTCAGGAGGTTTCTATGTGTGGACGCTTTGCCCAATCCCAAACGCGTGAAGATTACCTCGCGTTTCTCGCGGAAGATATTGAACGCGATATTCCCTACGATCCCGAACCTATTGGCAGATACAACGTCGCGCCGGGAACCAAAGTCCTTCTGCTCAGTGAACGTGATGAACACCTTCATCTGGATCCGGTTTTCTGGGGATATGCTCCCGGATGGTGGGATAAACCGCCGCTGATTAACGCCCGCGTAGAAACTGCCGCAACCAGTCGCATGTTTAAACCGCTCTGGCAACATGGTCGGGTAATATGCTTTGCCGATGGCTGGTTTGAGTGGAAAAAAGAAGGCGACAAAAAACAGCCTTATTTTATCTATCGCGCTGATGGACAACCTGTTTTTATAGCCGCGATAGGTAGCACACCGTTTGAGCGCGGTGACGAAGCCGAAGGAGTTTTAATTGTCACTGCAGCAGCAGACCAGGGCCTGGTAGATATTCATGACCGCCGCCCGCTGGTACTGTCGCCAGAAACTGCGCGGGAATGGATGCGGCAAGACATTGGTGGTAAAGAAGCCTCAGAAATCGCTACCAGAAGCTGTGTGCCAGCAAACCAGTTCATCTGGCACCCTGTGTCGCGCGCGGTGGGTAATGTTAAAAACCAGGGCGCGGAGTTAATTCAACCTGTTTGATAAGCCTGGAGATTATCTACACCTGGATGGACATCATTGTACTATGCCCCGTACATGCCCCATCACATCCTCAACATCAAAGTATTAGAGCCTTGCAAACCATTATGCGTCTCAGTTTGTCTCATCTATCTTACGCAAAAAAAATAGAACTAATATCAAGCGGCGCTATATTGCGTATTAAATAAAACCACCTCAATTACATTAATAAATCTAAACAAATATCATGCAAATAATTTCCATGGTTATTTTTAGGCTATTTAAATTAAAAAAATAAATTATGAGTCAAACATAAATAACAACCTTTAATATAATTTGACTACCAAATTTATATTCGTTCACAAAATAGTCATGCATTGTGTGCAATAGAAACAGTTCAGATAAAAATAGGGATCTACTTCACAATTTAAATGAGAAACTAAAACTTACATCTTGAAATAATCTCATTGATTAGATGAATATTT
>OHXX01000262.1_pt1 | contig 14723 bp, 17 predicted proteins | sample 1580101 | NCBI WGS metagenome assembly OHXX01 (sample SAMEA3882525, study PRJEB24775) | human gut metagenome | biome: human-associated habitat; feature: intestine environment; material: feces | place: Netherlands | collected 2009/2010 | reverse complement strand
ATCTCGTTGGTGGCGCCGAAACGGTTCTTGGCTGCCCGCAGGATGCGGTAGGTCATGTGCTGATCGCCCTCGAAGTACAGCACGCAGTCCACCATGTGCTCCAACACCTTGGGACCTGCGATAGAGCCCTCCTTGTTGACGTGGCCGATGACAAATACCGTAATGCCCTGTCCCTTTGCCAGTTGCATCAGGGCCATGGTACAGTCCTTCACCTGCCCCACGCCGCCGGCGGGAGAATCCATCTCTTCATTATACAGCGTCTGGATGGAGTCCACGATGAGCACATCCGGTTTTTCCTCCCGGACACATTCCGTGACATTCCCTAAACACGTCTCCGACAAAACATACAGATTTTCGCTCTCCACCCGGAGCCGCTGCGCCCGCAGCTTCAGCTGGTGGGTGGATTCCTCGCCGGAAACGTACAGCACCTTGGAGAACTCTCCCAATTTTTTACAGATCTGGAGCATCAGTGTAGATTTGCCAATACCCGGCGCACCGCCCACCAAGACCAGTGATCCCTTGACGGCGCCGCCCCCCAAAACCCGGTCCAGCTCCCCCATACCCGTCAGGAAGCGGATCTCGTCAGAGGTGCCCAGTTCTGTGATGCGTTCTGCCTTTACAGTTGTGGAAAAAACAGACTTTCTTCCGTTTTTCACCGGCTTATCCGTCTGCTCCACAATGGTATTCCATGCACCACAGGCGGGACAGCGTCCCGACCACTTGGGCGTCTCATTGCCGCACTCCGTGCAGAAAAAAACTGTCTTTGCTTTCATGGATATCCCCTTATTCTTTGTCAATGATTCCCAAAATTCAAGTATCCGGCCACAATGGCCGCCGCCAGACGTTTCTGCTGCTCCGGCTGTCGGAGCAGCTGCGCCTCGTCGGAGTTGGACAGGAAGCCGCACTCCACCAGCACCCCCGGACACGTGATGTGCTTCATGAGGTACACCGAGTTCCCTATGGCCTTGGCGGTCTTTTCGTTTCCGGTATTTACTGTCAGATTCAGCGCCTGCTGGATGGATTGCGCCAGCCCGGCGGCAGGCTCCTGTGGATTACTGAAGGCCTGCGCCCCGTGGACGGCGGGGTGCTGGGGCATACTGTTCTGATGGATGCTGAGCAGCACCGCATGGGGCAGGGCGTTGATAAGCGCCACACGGTTCTTCAGGTCCGATACTTTCTTCTCCCGCAGGGTCTGGGCCTCCGGAGAATAGATGGCCTCCTCCCCTGTTCGGGTCAATCGGACACTGCGGCCCAGAAACACCAACAGTCCCTCCGCCTTTCGGACGATCTGCAGGTTGATGCCGCTCTCCGGCACGCCATCCGGGGACACGGCGCCGCCGTCCTCCCCGCCGTGTCCGGCATCCAGCACGATGACCGTCCCCGGTGAGGATATCTCTCCGCCGACCGCAGTGGGCCGGGTTTGCCGTCCGATCAGCAGAAGTGTCAGCAGCAGGGTCGCCAGCGCTACCAGAATGCTCCACAGGAGCCGCCTGTGCCGCAGCCACAGTACCATGGCCCCTCACCCCCTCCGGCACACTCTATGCGCCGCCGGGGTGCTCTATGCTGGGATTATACCATACCCATGCCGAGGATGCAAACCCCAGCGCCTTGCAAAATCCCCGCAGCATGGTATAATAGCTGCAGAGCGGCGGCGACGCCGTGCCATTTTGCGAGGTGAGACCATGCCCATCGACTACCGGCAGGAGGCCCCCCAGCTGCTGCTGGACTTTCTGTCCTACCATGAGACCATTAAGGCCCACTCCCAGCGGACTGTGGACGAGTATTTTCTGGATCTGCGGAATTTTTTCCGCTACCTGAAGCAGACCCGTGACCCGACTCTGCGGGATGTCCCTATGGATCAGGTCAGCATCCGGGATGTGGATCGGGACCTCATCGCCTCGGTGACGCTGACGGATATCTACGGCTATATGACCTACCTCAGTCGGGATCGGGTGCTGCACCAGAATAGCCAGCGCTCTGAAAAGGGACTCAACGCCGCCTCCCGTGCCAGAAAGCTGGCCACCATTCGCTCCTTTTACGGCTATCTCTGCAACAAGGTCCATGTGCTGGAGGAGAATCCCGTGAAGGATATGGACTCGCCCAAGCTGAAAAAGACCCTGCCCCGCTATCTGACACTGGAGGAGAGCATGGCCCTTTTAGACAGCGTAGACGGCCCTAATCGGGAGCGGGATTACTGTATTTTAACGCTGTTTCTCAACTGCGGTCTGCGGATCTCCGAGCTGATCGGCCTGAACCGCAGTGACATTCAAGGAGAGGCCCTCCACGTGCTGGGCAAGGGCAACAAGGTCCGCATCGTCTACCTCAATGAGGCGTGTCAGGCGGCTCTGGAGCAGTATCTGGCGGTGCGGCGACCCATCACCGGCAGGGACGAGGACGCCCTGTTTCTCTCCCAGCAGAACCGACGCATCAGCCGCTCCATGGTCCATGCGCTGGTGAAGCGGCATCTGCTGGAGGCGGGGCTGGACAGCACCCACTACTCCTCCCACAAGCTGCGCCACACGGCAGCGACCCTGATGCTGCAAAACGGCGTGGATGTCAAGGCCGTGCAGGAGGTGCTCGGCCATGAGCACCTGAACACCACCGAAATCTACACCCACATCGACAACGAGGCCCTACGGGTGGCGGCCCGTGCCAATCCCCTGTCACGGGTGAAGCCCAAGGGCAAGATAGACGAGTGATCCGCCGGATTTTTCCCGCAGATTCATTGACTTTACCGTCCAAATGCTATATGCTAAAAGAAATATGATGAGATGGAGGTTACCCATGAATACGGCAGAACTTTCCTGCATTTGCAAACAGGTGCGCCGGGACATCATCAACATGACGGCCAACGCCGGCAGCGGCCACCCCGGCGGCTCCCTGTCCGCCACAGAGCTGATGACCACCCTGTTCTTCCGACAGATGCGTATCGACCCCAAAAATCCCAAGGACCCCAACCGTGATCGCTTCGTTCTCAGTAAGGGCCATTCCGCCCCCTGCTATTATGCGGTGCTGGCGGAGCGTGGCTTCATCAGCCGGGACGAGTTCACCAACTTCCGCCAGCTCCACAGTATCCTGCAGGGGCATCCCGATTGTAAAAAGGTTCCGGGCGTGGACGCCTCCACCGGCTCTCTGGGACAGGGCTGCTCCATCGCTGTTGGTATGGCACTGGGTGCCAAGCATCAGGGACAGGACGTGAAGGTCTACACGCTGCTGGGCGACGGCGAGTGTCAGGAGGGACAGATCTGGGAGGCATTCATGTCCGCTGCCCACTATAAGCTGGACAACCTGACAGTCATTATCGACAACAACGGGCTGCAGATCGACGGGCGCAACGACGAGGTCATGTCTCTGGGCGATCTGCCCGCCAAGCTGCGGGCCTTCGGCTTCGATCTCCACGAGATCGATGGTCACGATCTGGATGCCATTGCCGCGGCGCTGGACGCTCCCACGGCCTCCGGCAAGCCCAAGTGCATTCTGGCCCACACCGTGAAGGGTAAGGGCGTTTCCTTTATGGAGGATCAGGTGGGCTGGCACGGCAAGGCTCCCAACGAGGAGCAGCGCCAGCAGGCTTTGAAGGAATTGGAGGACTGAGAGCATGAGTGAAAAAATCGCCACCCGTGAAGCCTACGGCAAGGCGCTGGTAGAGTTGGGCGCTTCCAACGATAAGATCGTGGTGCTGGATGCTGATCTGGCCGGGGCTACCATGACCAAATTTTTCAAGGCGGCCTATCCCGATCGCTTCTTTGACTGCGGCATTGCCGAGTGCAACATGATGGATGTGGCGGCGGGCCTGTCCACCATGGGGCTCATTCCCTTCTGCTCCACCTTTGCTATGTTCGGTGCAGGCCGGGCCTATGAGCAGATCCGCAATTCCATCGCCTACCCCCGTTTCAATGTGAAGATCTGCTGCTCCCACGCCGGCGTGTCCGTGGGCGAGGACGGCGGCAGCCACCAGTCCATCGAGGATATCGGCCTTATGCGGATGATCCCCGGCATGACTGTCATCGTCCCTGCCGACGGCAACGAGGCCCGAAAGGCCACCTTCGCTCTGGCTCAAATGGAGGGTCCCGCCTATCTGCGGACCGCCCGGCTGGCCTCCCCTGTTTTCGAGCAGGACTATCCCTTCGAGATCGGCAAGGCCAACGTCCTCCGGGAGGGTAAGGATGCTGCGGTGTTCGCCTGTGGCCTGATGGTCAGCGAGACGCTGGAGGCGGCGGAGCTGCTGGCCGCAGAGGGCATTCATATCTCTGTCATCAACGTTCACACCATCAAACCCATCGACGCCGCCTGCGTCACGAAGTACGCACAGAAGTGCGGCAACGTGGTGACGGTGGAGGAACACAGCGTCATCGGCGGTCTGGGCGATGCCGTGGCGGACGTCCTCATGGGCAAGGTGAACTGTAAATTCCGCAAGATCGGCATCAACGACTGCTTCGGCCAGTCCGGCAAGGCCAAGGATGTGCTGCGGGAGTACGGCCTCACCGCCGACCAGATCGCAGCCAAGATCAAGGAGACTCTGTAAAGCGCATCCGGATATACGAAGGCATCCCCCGGTAAACGCCGGGGGATGCCTTTTAGCGTAAAACAGATGCATCAAAGCAGGACAGCATGAAGCTCCCTGCTCTTTATCACCGTTTTACTACTTCAGGTCATACTTCCACGCACTGCCTTCCTGATAGTAGAAGAACTCGCTCAAAGCTTCTTCTGTGAAAACCCGAAGCATATCACGCATATCCAAAGACAGCTTAAGCTTGGGCAGATCGGCAATATCCTCCCACCAGACCCTGCCTTCGGGGCTGGAGCGCAGTTCGCCATCAAAACAAGTTGCCTTATAAAGCAGCACAACAAACCTGCACTGATCCTCACACCAGTCCTTGATGCCGCAGAGCTGAGGGGAACGGATATTCAGTCCGGTTTCCTCCTGCACCTCCCGAATCACGGCATCCGTAAAGGATTCTCCCGGCTCTACATGACCTCCGGGGAAGGTGACGCCCGGCCAGTCCTGCTTTTTCCGGTCGATCACGACGACCTGGCTGCCATCACAGATCATGCACATATTGGTAAATTCAACCGTTTCGATTCTCTCCATTATGTTAAGGCTCCTTTTCTGTTCGTGTGTATACGCAGTGTAGCATAGCAATCATTTAGCTTTCAATAGGCGTGACGGAAGTTATCTCCCAAAATGTAACCTTTCTGCGAATACAAATGGATCTCAGCCTTTTCCGGTGTGGAACACACAAAATGTGAACTGCACAAAAGCAGGCGGCACCAAACTGAAGTTGAGCGCCGCCTGCTTTTTCATGTAAGGGCCGTTTTCTTGCAGGACTCTTTCTTAGTCCTGCTGCCAGTTGTGCCACACGTTCTGCACGTCCTCGTTGTCCTCCAGCATATCAATGAGCTTGTTCATGTTCTTCACATCTTCCTCGCCGGTCATGGTCACGTAGGTCTGCGGCACCATCTCCAGCTCAGCGCTGGCGAAGGTATAGCCCTTGGCCTCCAGCGCCTTCACCACATCGTTGAAGCTGTCGGGATCGGTGGTGATCTCGAACACGGGGCCGTCGGGAGAGAAGTCCTCGGCGCCGGCATCCAGCGCATCCATCATGACGGCATCCTCATCCAGCTCGCCATCCTCATTGTCGATGACAATGACACCCTTGCGGTCGAAGGACCAGGATACGCAGCCCTGAGCGCCCATGCCCTTGCCGAACTTATCGAAGTAATGGCGGATCTCCGGGGCGGTGCGCTGACGATTATCGGTCAGGGCCTCCACGATCACGGCCACACCGCAGGGGCCGTAGCCCTCATAGGTGACGGACTCGTAGTTATCGGTGTTTCCGGCGCCCAGTGCCTTGTCGATGGTACGCTTGATGTTGTCGTTGGGCATATTGGCGGCCTTGGCCTTGGCCACCACCGTAGCCAGACGGGAGTTGTTGGCGGGATCGCCGCTGCCGCCCTGCTTGACGGCCACGATGATCTCCTTGGCGATCTTGGTGAAGGTGGCGGAGCGCTTGGCGTCAGCCGCACCCTTGGTCTTTTGGATATTGTGCCACTTGGAATGTCCGGACATAGTATCGTTCTCTCCTTATCTCATGTAAAATTTAACTGCGTCGCCATGTACGGCGGACTTTGTGACCTCCAGCTCCGGGAACGTCTCCCGCAGCCGGCGGACGATCTCCTGACACACCACATCCTCCGTGGGGAAGTGTCCTGCATCGATGAGATTCAGCCCCTGCGTATCCAGAAAGTCATTGTACCGCAGGTCGGATGTCACAAAGGTGTCGCAGCCCTGAGCGATGGCCTGAGGGATGTATTCCCCACACGCTCCGCCGCCCACGGCCACCCTGTGAACGGGCCGGCCGCCGTCTCTGTATCGCAGTCCATTGCAACTTAATAATTTTACCACATCTGATAGGAACTGTTCAAGGGGTTTTTCACCAGAAAGTGTGCCGATCCGCCCGATTTTTTCCTCATTCAGCGGTTTTGTATCCTGCAGACCCAGCGTGCAGGCCAAACAGTCGTTGACGCCGCCCTCCGCCGCATCCAGGTTGGTGTGCATACACACGGCTGAGATATCCCGCTTCACCAGCTCCGTCAGCAGCCCGCCCAGCCGGGTATCCTCCCGGAGCGTCTGCATCTGCTGGGCGTGCCAGCGGATGTTCATCACCGGGTGGTGGGACACGATCAGGTCGGTCCCCGTCTCTGCTGCCTCTGCCGCTACGTCCGGAGACACATCCAGCGCCACCAGCACCCGGTGGACCTCCCGGTCGCCCCGGCCCACCAGCAGACCCACATTATCCCAGTCCATGGCCAGCTCCGGAGGAGCCCACCGGAACATCATCTGCGTTACATCATTGACCGTTACCACGCTGCCACGCCTCCTTCTTTTCTTCCAGAATATCCGCCAGAGCCGCCAGCGGCTCCGCCTCGCTCTCGTCTCCGCCCCGGTGCAGGCCGTCCATCCGCAGATAAAGCCGCCGCAGCTGCTGCTCCAGATACAGGCCATACAGAGGGTCGTGCTCCAGACAGAAGCCGCCGTACCGCTCCGCATCCGAGGCCTCACCGGAGGGGCCACCGGTGACGGACAGGATCACATACAGTTTCCCCTTGTCCTGCACCAGACGCTCCTCGGTGCAGCGGTATCCGTTTTCCCGCAGCCAGCCCCGCAGCAGCTCCACCTTGGTCATGGGCTGCAGCAGCAGGGTGTGGTGGCCGTCCGCCGCCCATGGAGCGGCACGGAGGATATCCCGGATGGTCTCGCCGCCCATACCGGCAATGACCACGGTGTCTGTCTCCTCCGGCTCGATGCCGGACAGGCCGTCACAGAGCCGGAAGTCCAGCCCCTGTGTCCCGTATTCCTCCGCCGTGCGGCGGGCGTGTTCCAGCGGCTCCGCCCCCACATCGGAGGCGATAGCGGAGGGGATACGCCCCTCCTGCAGCAGCCAGACTGGTAAATAGCCGTGGTCGGTGCCGATATCCGCCAGACGGCCGCCGGGCGGCGTCATCTCCGCCAGCAGGCGCAATCTGTGCTGCAATGCGATTCGTTTCATGATGCCTCCCTCCAGACAGAAAGGAACGCATACGGCACCATGACCGTATGCGTTCGCTGCGTTTTACTCAGCGGCCTTGTTGGCCTCCTGATTCACCAGCTCCAGCAGCTTGTCCACGTCCACACCGTGAACGGCGCAGGCCTCCTCCACAGTCTCGCCACGGGAAGAGGGGCAACCCAGGCAGTGCATACCGATGGAGAAGAAGATGGGAGCGGTCTGAGGGGCAACATCCAGAATATCACCGATGATGGTGTCCTTTTTGATTTCGATCATGTGTCAAAACCTCCGTTTGATATTTACATCGTTAGTATATCCCATGTTTCCGTCTTTTTCAACAGGAAAATCATGAACAGCCTGTGAAAACCACAGAAAATGCAGAGTCCGTATCGGGCTGGGCATATAAAATGCGGGAGCCGCCGCATAGGCAACTCCCGCATCATATGTCAGTCTGGCTGATCAGCCGTTCTCACGCATCTTAGCGAAGCAATCGCTGCAATACACGGGACGGTCGGTCTTGGGTTCGAAGGGAACCTTCGCCTCGCCGCCGCAGGCTGCACAGGTAGCGGTGAAGTACTCACGGGGGCCACGGGCGGCGTTCTTGCGAGCGTCACGGCAGGCCTTGCAGCGCTGGGGCTCGTTCTGGAAACCACGCTCAGCGTAGAATTCCTGCTCACCGGCGGTGAAAACGAACTCCTTACCGCACTCCTTGCAAACCAAAGTCTTGTCTTCGTACATGATGTTACCCTCTCTTTGAGAAAAATATATTGCGTTCAGCGCTTGCTGATATCGCCTGATGAAAGTTGCCGAGCCACCTTGCGCCGGATGCGCTGCACGGCGTTGTCCACCGACTTGGGGGACCGGCCGACGGCCGCAGCGATCTCACGGCAGGTAAGACCGTCCAGATAAAACCCTAAAATCATGACCTCGAATTCGGACAGCTGCTTGCGGACATTCTCCAGCAGGCTGACAGCCTTCTCCCTGTCGATCAGCAGATCCTCGGGACCGGGCTGTGCAAAGGAAACATTTGCTTCAAAGAGTGAGGGATTCAAGGGAACCGATTGATTCAATGGGGCGTGCTTCCCCGCCGCCGCAGCCTTCACAACGGAATAGAGCCGGTGGCGGATACACGTTTCGGCAAAGGTTCGGAAGGAGGCATCCCGGTCCGGGTCATACTCCCGCATGGCCTTGATGAGACCGAACATCCCCTCCTGCATCAGGTCCTCGCTGTCTCCGCCCGCCAGAAAATAGGGCCGGGCGCAGGAACGAACCACCCGATGGTAACGGGCGGCCAGAACCTCCTCCGCCGGACGGTCCTGCTCCCTGATAAGGCGGCACAACGCCTCGTCCGGCAGCTGTTCCAGAGGGGCGCCGCCGGATTCCTGATCCTTTGTCATAGTCTATTATACCTTTTCACTAAAGAATTTGTCAAGTCATCCACGTCGATTTGTCAAAACTGTATTTTTTCAGACAGAATTTTTATGAGATCAGCTAAATCTTCCGCCACTTTTCGGGCAACTTCGGTGGTTTTCGCCTCCACCATGACCCGAATCAGGGCCTCCGTACCGGAGGGACGGATCAGAACACGTCCCTTCCCGGCCAACTCCTGCTCCATCTGAGCGATAGCGTGCCGGAGGGCGGGATCCTGCATGATCGCATCCTTGACGCCGGGAACGTGGGATACGGCCACATTGATAAGCTCCTGTGGATACTGGGGGCAGCAGGATGCCAGTTCGGAGGCCCGCTTTCCGGAGCGCCGCAGGGCCTGCAGGAATTGCAGGGCCGTCAGCTCACCGTCGCCGGTGGTGGCGTATTCCCGGAAGATCGTGTGGCCCGACTGCTCACCGCCGATGGCGTAGCCGCACTCCAGCATCTTCTCCAGCACATGGCGGTCGCCTACGGCGGTGCATACCAGCTCGATCCCCTCCTTGCGGCAGTACTCGTGCAGGCCGAGATTGGACATCACCGTGGCCACGATGGCGTTGCCGGAGAGCTTTCCGTGACGACGCAAATCGGCACCGCAGACAGCCATCACCTTGTCTCCGTCGATGGTATGGCCCGTCTCGTCCACCAGCAGACAGCGGTCGGCGTCGCCGTCGAAGGCGATGCCCAAGTCGTAGCCGCCGGCCACCACGCCCTCGGACAGGGATTTCAGGTGGGTGGAGCCGCAGCCGTCGTTGATGTTCACGCCGTCCGGCTCTCGGTGGATGAAATCTGCGTGCAGGGGCAGGCCGTCAAACAGATCCGGCGCTGTGGCAGAAGCTGCGCCGTTGGCGCAGTCCACCAGCACCCGCAGGCCCGACAGGTCGCAGTCGATGCTGGAGATCAGATGGTCGATGTAATCCCGCTTCATCTGCCGCATCCCGTGAAGGCGCTTGCCGATCTCGCCGTGGGTCTTGACGTCCATGGGAGCGCCGCTGAGGATCAGCTCCTCCACACGGGCCTCACTCTCGTCGGAAAGCTTATAGCCCCGAGCGTTGAACACCTTGATGCCGTTGTGCTCATAGGGGTTGTGGGATGCCGAGATGACGATGCCCGCATCTGCCTGCTCCAGCACCGTCAGATACGCTACCGCCGGTGTGGGAATGGTGCCAAGGGGCATCACGTCACCGCCCACAGAGCAGATGCCCGCCATCAGCGCCGCCTCCAGCATATCCGAGGAGATACGGGTGTCCTTGCCGATGGTAATGGTGGGCTTGCTCCCCTTCTCCTCCGTCAGGACGGCAGCCACTGCCTGCCCCACATGAAAAGCCAGTTCTACGGTGAGATTTTCACCAACGATACCACGGATGCCATCCGTGCCAAACAGTTTGCCCATAAGAGGTTCCTCCTACTCCTTATATCTCCAGCTGTTCCTGTCCTAAAAACGCTATGTGCAGGTGCTCATATGCCTTCCGGGTGACGCAGCGGCCACGGGGTGTCCGGGTCAGGAAGCCCAACTGCATGAGGTACGGCTCATACACATCCTCCAGCGTCACGGACTCCTCGCCGATGGTAGCGGCCAGCGTTTCCAGCCCCACCGGGCCGCCGCCGTAGTTTTCGATGATGGCCCGCAGCATCCGCCGGTCCACTGGATCCAGCCCCAGATAGTCGATCTCCAGCGCCTGCAGGGCGTGATCCGCTACGGCCTTGGTAATAACACCGTCCGCCCGCACCTGAGCAAAGTCCCGCACCCGCCGCAGCATCCGGTTGGCGATACGGGGCGTTCCACGGGAACGCCGTGCGATCTCCATGGCGCCCTCCGGTTGAATGGGGACATTCAGTATTCCGGCGCTGCGGGTGACGATCAGGGCCAGCTCTTCCGGGGTATAGAGCTCCAGCCGCAGCGTCACGCCGAACCGATCCCGCAGCGGAGCGGACAGCTGTCCGGCCCGTGTGGTGGCGCCGATGAGGGTGAACTTGGGCAGATCCAGCCGAATGGAGTTGGCGGAAGGGCCCTTGCCGATGATGATGTCGATGGCATAGTCCTCCATGGCGGGGTACAAAATCTCCTCCACGGAGCGGTTCAGCCGGTGGATCTCGTCCACAAAGAGAATATCGTTTTCGCTGAGATTCGTCAGCAGGGCCGCCAGATCACCGGGCTTTTCAATGGCCGGGCCGGAGGTGATGCGGATGTTGACCCCCATCTCGGCGGCGATGATGCCCGCCAGCGTGGTCTTGCCCAGGCCCGGAGGGCCGTGGAGCAGCACATGGTCCAGCGGCTCCGTCCGCCGCCGGGCGGCCTCGATAAAGACGGAGAGATTCTCCTTGGCCTTGGTCTGGCCGATGTACTCCGCCAGTGTATGGGGGCGCAGGCTCACCTCCGCATTGTCCTCCGGCAGCAGCGTCTTGGCTACCAGCGGCTCCTCGTAGATATCGGTGCCGAAATCAATGCTCATACGTCTCCCCCCTTCTCCTGCTTTTCATGTCACTTCACCATTCTCTTCAGCGCCTGCCGGATGATCTCCTCCAGCGGCAGAGCGTCCATATCGATGCCCTTCAGGGCCGTACTGATCTCCTGAGAGCCGTAGCCCAGCACTGCCAGCGCCGCCGCCGCCTCACCGGACTTGCTGCCGCCCAAGGGCATGGGGGCGCTGCCGCCGCCGCTCGGTACCGTGAAGTTACTCTGTTCCTTGGCCAGCTTATCCTTCAGCTCCAGAATGATGCGCTGAGCAATCTTCTTGCCGATACCCTGAGCCGCCGTCAGCGCCTTCTCGTCCTCCGTCACGATGGACAGGGCCAGATTCTGGGGCGTGGTGGCAGACAGAATGGCCAGTGCTGCCTTGGGGCCGACGCCGGACACGCCGATGAGCATCTTGAAGCTGTTGAGCTCCTGCTGACTGGCAAAGCCGTACAGCTCGAAGATATCCTCCCGCACATGGAGGTAGGTGTAGAGCCTGGCCCTCTCCCCCTTTTTCAGCTGAGACAAGGTATAGTTTGTGGTGGCGCAGGCATAGCCCACGCCGCCGCAGTCGATGACGGCCAGACCGGCGGCGATCTCCGCCACGATGCCGTTGAGATAGTAAAACATATTCAGACCGTCTCCTTTACATCGGGGTCCTTTCGCCGCAGCAGGGACGTGGCGCTGCGGGCGTGGCAGATGGCGATGGCCAGCGCATCGGCGGCATCGTCAGGTCGGGGGACGGCCTTCAGCTTCAGCAGCCGCCGGGTCATATCCATGACTTGCCGCTTCTCCGCCAGACCGTAACCTACCACTGCCTGCTTGATCTGCATGGGAGTGTATTCATATACCGGCAGGTGCAGCTTCTCCGCCGTGTACAGCAGCACCCCCCGCCCGTGGGCCACGGCAATGCCGGTGGTGATGTTCTTGCTGAAAAACAGCTCCTCGATGGACATCTCATCCGGCTGGAATTGCCGGATCAGCTGCTCCAGATCGCCTCCGATCTGCACCAGCCGGGCTGCCAGCGGCATACCCGCCGGGGTGGTGATGGCGCCGTACCGGACCATCCTCTGCCGCCCGCCCTCGGAATCGATGACGCCGAAGCCCACGGTGGCCACTCCCGGATCAATGCCCAAAATACGCATAGCCGCTCCTTCCCGTTCACCCGCAGAGGATATAAAATCAGTTTATTATAGCAAATTCCCAGCGAAAAGGCAACAGGGAAAAACATTTCTCCCGCAGGCGGGCGCTGCCTGAGTGCAGAGGAAGCCGCCCTCCGGGGCGGCTTCCTCTGTGAAATAATAATACTTTAAAGTTCTTTGCTCGCAGCGCTCACAGAGCACGCAGGTACTCCGGTCGCAGGCCGTAGCCCTCCAGGCCCTTCCGCACTCGCTCCAGCATGGCGTCCCGGTCCTGATTCAGCGTCCCCTTCAGCGTCAGGTAGTTGGAGGCGTGGTTCATCCGGAAAACGCTGCCCTCGCTGTCGATGTGCTGGAGCAGCAGCTCCGTCTCCCGCAGGATATCCTCCGGGCCAAGAACGGTAAAGCTGCCCTCACGCACCCATTTCTCCAGCGGCGTACCCGGCTCCACCATCAGCGTCAGCAGACCGATGTACTCCGGCTTCATGGCGCTGAATGCCTCCGCCGTACCGATGGCGTGCTCCCGCATCAGTTCCCGGCTCCCAAGTCCTGAGATGGCCGTTACCGACAGGGCCAGTCCGCAGCGCCGGGCCTTCTGCCCCGCCGCCACGATGGCCGCCGCCGTGTGGCCCTTGTTCATCCGGCGCAGCACCTCGTCGCAGCCGGACTCCAGCCCCATATACACCATGGTCAGGCCCTGAGACCGCAGCAGGCGCAAGTCCTCCTCGCTTTTGATCTGGAGACTGGTGGGCGAGGCGTAGCACGTCACCCGCTGGCACTCCGGGAACAGACCGTAGATCAGGCCCAGGATCTGGCTCAGTTCCTCCGTTTTCCGCATCAGGGCGTCGCCGTCCGCCAGAAAGACCCGCTCCACCTTTTTATAGACCCGGCGGGCCATCTCAAAGTCCTCCCGGACCTCCTCCATGGGTCGGATGGCGAAGTGCTTGTCGTCGTACATATCGCAAAAGGCGCAGCCGTTGTGGCTGCATCCGTAGGTCACCTGCACGATGAGGCTGTAAGCCTCACTGGGCGGACGGTATACCTTTCCCTTATAACGCATGGTCTCACGCTCCTTTGGTCATTTGCTCCATTATAGCAGATTTTCTTCCATTTGAAAAGCACATATTCTCCGTAGGCGGTACATATAGTGTGCTGACTTCAACCAACGAGGTGACCGAATATGGAACAGAACTTCAACCACGTTCTTCTGTGCGGACAGGTTCTCACCCAGCCGCAGCCGTCCCACGTCAACCACAGCCAGAGCTTCTCCCGGTTCCTGCTGTCCGTCCCCCGGCTCTCCGGGCAGGAGGACTGTCTGCCGGTGATCGTCCCCCAGCCGCTGCTGGAGCTGTGTCCCCTGTCCCCCGGCGCAGCCGTCACCGTCACTGGCCAGCTTCGCTCCTTCAACAACCGCAGCGGACAGGGGCCACGGCTGGTGGTGTCGGTCTTTGCCCAGACCCTCCAGCCCGGCGGAGAGGGGCCGGTGAATCGCATTCGGCTGTCCGGCGTGCTCTGTAAGCCCCCTACCCTGCGCTGCACGCCCTTGGGACGGGAGATCTGCGATATCATTCTGGCGGTGAACCGGCGCTACGGTCGGGCGGACTACCTCCCCCTTATCGCATGGGGTACCGTTGCCCGTCAGACGTCCATTCTGGCGGTGGGCGCCCGTCTGACGGTGGAGGGCCGCATCCAGAGCCGCACCTACACCAAGAATCTGGAGACCGGGCCGCAGGAGCGAGTGGCCTATGAGGTTTCCGTCATGCGTCCGGCCGAGCTGTCGGAATTTGCGGAGTAGCTGCCGGATTTTGCAGCAGTGCCTATTGAACCGCCGCCCAAACCGTGGTATGCTTATACATATACGAAAATCATGTAAAGGAACGCAAGACTATGCACCATATCCAGCACCCTCACCCGACCCGCTCCGGCGTGGATATGACCGAAGGCAATATCACCGGCCATCTGATCCGCTTTGCGCTGCCGCTGCTGGCGGGCAACATCTTCCAGCAGCTGTACAACATGGTGGATACATGGGTGGTGGGCAATTTCGTCTCCAACGAGGCCTTCTCCGCCGTAGGCACAGTGGGCCCCATCGTCAATATGCTCATCGGCTGCTTTCTGGGCTTTTCCAGCGGCGCTGGCGTGGTCATCAGCCAATAC
>OHXX01000240.1_pt1 | contig 15657 bp, 7 predicted proteins | sample 1580101 | NCBI WGS metagenome assembly OHXX01 (sample SAMEA3882525, study PRJEB24775) | human gut metagenome | biome: human-associated habitat; feature: intestine environment; material: feces | place: Netherlands | collected 2009/2010 | reverse complement strand
GACCAGGTCCGCCTCGTCATCGGTGCGGCTGGGACTCTCGTTTTGCTTCTCGGCCAGGGCTGCCGCCTGTTCATCGCTTTGCGGCGACAGCAGCTTGGGAGCTCCGTCGAGCGATCCCGTAAACAACGCAAACCCCAGCACCACGGCGGTGCCGATGGAAAGTACTTGCTTGTAGGCGGACTTGCGCGACATTGAGGCTCCTGGATGGACGGTTGGGAATCTACCAGTCTAGCAGGAGCCGGCAGAGGCCGTTCTGTCGAACAAATACTTAAGATTTGGGACAAACAAACCTGATTAATTTGTCCCGCGTGCGGGCGCTAGGAGCGGGTTTCCATCTTGGCGTGGCACTTGGGGCAGGTGACGCGGATCTTGCCCTTGCCCTTGGGGACGGAGAGCATCTGGCCGCAGTTGGGGCACTTGAGATAGGCCGTGGTCTTGCGGCCCTTCCACATCTTCTTGGCTGTGCGCTTGGCACGTTCGCTTACGCTGTTGCTACATTTGGTCTGCACATCACTGATAACTGCATTGGCCATTGTAATGACCGAGTAGAAACCTGTCCATGCATTGGCAAGGTTTTCGCTCAGGGCTGTCACCTTGAAGTTGGTGAACTCGGGAGCTCCCCAGCGACTGAAGTTATCGTTGGCACGGTTACTGCCCAGCGGCACGATGGCGCGGGAGTTGAGGTCGAACCATGCACGGTTGTAAAGCGGTGCAGTGGCTTGTTCGAGTGCATCGTCGGAAGTGTAGTATGTCACATCTACGTAGTTTCCTTCGGGAGCACGTTCCAAAAATGAGTCGCTGCATGCCGTAAGCAGAAGGAGCGATGATATAAGGGTTAGAAATCTGTGTTTCATAACTATATTGAGATTTTAAATGATAAATGATTTGTCTGGCTCATTAGAAATTGAAGTTAAGGCCAAATGTATAGATACGTTGCGAAGGATAGCGCGCATCGTCCACACCACGTAGCAATACATTGTAGTTCAAAGCGCCTATTTCGGGATCGTAGCCTTTGTAGCCTGTGATGGTACAGAGGTTCTGGATGTTGACGTAGAGGCGCAGATGGTCTATCTGCAAACGGCGCAACCATTTCTGTGGGAAGGTGTACCCCAGCGAGATGTTTTTTATGCGGAGGTAGGAAGCGTCTTCAACAAAGCGGTCGGAGATACGGTTGTTGTCGTTGGCGCTACTGGTAGTGATGCGTTGTACTTTGGCTGCATCGGCGTTGGCCACGTAAACATTGGAAAGTACCTCGTCGCCCACTTCGGGGTCGTGCATGGCGATTTGGGCAATGCCGGTAGCTTCTTTCAGCAGGTTGCTGTTACGCATGGGATCGGTGAAGGTGCGGCGAATCAGGTTGATAGCCTTGTTGCCCACCGAGCCGTTCAGGAAGATGTTGAGGTCAAATCCTTTATAAGAAAGGTAGTTGTTGAAGCCGAACGTGAATTTGGGTGCCGGATTGCCGAGGAACGTGCGGTCTTTCTCATCAATTACACCGTTGTTGTCGCGGTCTTCATAGATGTAGTCACCTACCCAGATGCCCGATTTGCCGATGGTCTGGTCTTTCGGGATGGCTACTTGGATGCGGTTGCCCGTTTCGTCGAGCAGGAAGTTGCCGTCGGCACCTTTCTTGTAGAAATCTCCTTCTTCCTTGAACATACCGATTACTTTATAGCCGTAGAACTGCCCGACCGGTTCGCCCACCATGGTGTAGGTCAGTGTTTCCGAACCGTTGATTCCCGAAATAGCGGATGATTCGGAGTAGAGCTTCGTCACTTCGTTGTGGTTGATGGAGAAGGTGAGTCCTGAGGTCCAGGTGAAATCACGTGTCTGGATGTTGTGCGTGTTCAGGGTAAATTCTACACCTTTGTTGGTCATGGCACCGGCATTGACCCACGGTGCACGAATCAGACCGCTTACGTAGGTAGGAAGAGAAGCTTGCATCAGCAGATTGTCCGTTTTCTTGTAATAAGCATCGGCGATGAACTCTATGCGGTTGTTGAAGAGGGCGAGGTCGAGTCCTACATTGAAGGAGTTTGTTTCTTCCCACTTCAGTTCACGATTAGGATAGTTGCCTGCATAGAAACCAGTACCCCAGATGGAGGCTGCCGAAGCCATGGTGACGCCGTAGGCATAGGAACCCGCCCATTGGTTACCTACTACACCCCAACCCAGGCGGAGTTTCAGTGAGTTGATGGCTTCCACATCTTTGAGGAAAGCTTCGTTGTTGACTTTCCAAGCCAATGCTACCGAAGGGAACCAACCCCAACGACTTTCTTTGGCAAACGAAGACGAACCGTCGGCACGGAGCGTAGCGGTCAGCAAGTAGCGGTCGTTGTAGTTGTAGTTCAGACGGCCGAAGTATGATTCGATGGCGGATGAACCACGGGAACTGTTGGCTTTTGCTGTTGTGGCATCACCCGCATCCAGTTCGTGTACGGAGTTGAAGAGGAAGTTGGTACGGCTGCCGCTCAGCGACTCGTACTTGTTTTCTTGCGCTTCGTGTCCCAGCATGGCAGAGAGGCCGTGTTTGCCGAAGGTATTATTATAAGTAAAGTAAGTTTTCAATGTCCAGTTGCTTCCGTTGCCGGCTCCACGGCTTGCTGACGACTGCTGCTTGAAGTGCTCGTAGTCGTAGGAGGGGGTAAACTTATAGTCGTTGCTGTAATTGAAGTTGGCGGCATATTCCGTGCGGAATACGAGTCCTTTCCACAGCTTGATGTCGGCAAAGGCGTTGACATAGACTTGTGTGTTGCGACTATAGTTTTCGTTTTGGATAAGGTCGGAGAGGGGGTTGGAGAAGTAAGTTCCATACATGTTCTCCGTCTGCATGCCGAAACTGCCGTCCGGGTTGCGGGCAGGCACTTCGGGGAGCTGGTTTAGGGCATTGTAGATGGCACCCGAACCGTCTACGTTGTTGGTCTGCTGTGTACGGGCTACGGAGGCGCGCAAGCCGGTGGTGAGCCACTTGTTGATGTCGTTGTCCATGTTGACGCGGAAAGAGAAACGCTCAAAGTCCGAACCGAATACAATACCGTCTTGCTGCATGTAGCCGCCGGAGAGCGAGTATTTCATGCTCTTCGAACCTCCGGAGATGTTTATCTGATGGTTGTGCATCGGGGCAGTGCGGAAGATTTCATTCTGCCAGTCGGTACCGCGGCTGAGGAGTGAGGGGTCTTTGAACTCTTCGCGTGCACCGAAGCCGATGGTGGCGGCGCGGAGGTTCTGGTAAACTGCATATTCGGGGAGTGTCAGTGTTTCCAGTTTCTTGGGAAGCTGTTGCAAGGCATAGTAACCTTCGTAGGAGACCTTCGTTTTGCCCTCTTCGCCCTGACGGGTGGTGATGAGTACTACACCGTTGGAGGCGCGGCTACCATAGATGGCTGTGGCCGATGCATCTTTCAATACTTCCATGGAAACGATGTCTGCAGGGTTGATGGAACTGAGCACGCTGCTGTTGCTGGTGTTGTTGCCTGAGATGGCTACACCGTCGATAACGTAGAGCGGTTCGTTGCCGTTCAAGGAGTTGATACCACGGATGCTGACCGAGATACCGCCACCCGGAGTTCCGGAATTCTGGGTCACCTGCACACCGGCGGCACGTCCTTGCAAAGCTTGGTCGAGCGAGGTGACTACGGACTTTTTCAGTTCGTCACCCGTCACGCTGACTACGGAACCGGTCAGGTCACTGCGTTTCATCGTACCGTATCCCACTACTACTACTTCGTCCAGCATCTCATTGTCTTCTTGCAGCAGTATGTCGATGCGGATGGTGCGCTCTACTTTCACCTCTTTGGTGCGGTAGCCGATGTAAGAGACTATCAATGTTTGTCCCAGATTTGCCTGGATGGTGTAACGGCCGTCGATGTCGGTAATGCCGCCCGTATTGGTTTCTTTCACTTTGACGGTGGCTCCTACAAGTGGCTCACCGCCCGATTCTGATTTAACGATACCGGATACTGTTTTGGTTTGTCCATACGTGGAAACAATACCCAAACCTAGTAACACGATAACAAGCAATTGTCTCAATTTTGTCCATTCCCATTGAGAGCATACATTTGCGTGTAACTTCATAATACTTTAATTTAAGATTTAAAAATAACTGTTATTAAAAGCTACTGCAAATATGGAAAGTTATCATAATAGCATAGGTCTATCATGTCTCAAATAACATACCTTTATGTTTCAAGTTATCATTTTAGACTGCGGATGTAATCAGATGGTGATATTCCAAATTCATTCTTGAAGTTTACAGTGAACCTTTTTGGAGAACTGAATCCCACCTCATAGGCAATTTCTGCAATTTGTTTCTGGCTTTCCTTTAGAAGTTGCTTACTGCGCTTCAAACGGATAATCCGGATGAATTCTGCCGGACCTTTACCGGTGATACACATCAGCTTTTTGTAGAGATGGCTACGACTCAACCCCAATTCTGCTCCTAACATTTCCACAGAGAAGTCGGAATCACTCATGCGCTCTTCTACTATTTTGATAGCTTTTTCAATAAATTGTTCGTCTAGTGGAGTGATTGTTATTTCATTAGGTGTCACTTCTATTTTCTGACTGAATTTACGATGGCTTTTTTCTGTCCATTCAATAAATTTCCTGATGCGCAGCTTTAGTAATTTGAAGTCAAAAGGCTTTACGATATAGTCATCGGCTCCTTGCTCAAATCCTTCACTTTTGTATTCTTCTGCCATACGGGCTGTAAGCAATATAACGGGAATGTGGGACCATTGCATGTTTGTTTTGATTTGCCGACATAGCTCTGTTCCATTCATCACTGGCATCATGATGTCGCTTATTACAATATTGACACTGTTTTTTTCTAATATCTTCAATGCCTCTGCTCCATTGTAGGCAACCTGTATGGCGTATTCATCGGACAGGTATTCAGACATGAAACTACAGAAATCCTTGTTGTCGTCCACCAACAAGATGGTATACCGCAATTCTTCCGCATTTGGAACGGGAAGTTCATTCGGAGCTTTGTCATTGTTTAGCAGTTCCGGAAGTAATTCCTCCTTTTCACTGGCATATGTGACGATAGGCAATTTAACGGTAAATACGGAACCTTTAGGAAAATTGTCTGTAACGGAGATTGTTCCTTTGTGTAGATGTACATATTCGTTTGCAATATGCAGGCCGATTCCACTGCCGGTTTTTTCCGAAGTTTGTTGCACCTGATAAAAACGTTCGAAGATATGTTTCTTGTCTTTGTCTATGATACCTTGTCCGTTGTCTGCCACACAGATGCATACATTGTCATCTTCGCGATAAAGATGTACATTGATTTCTCCTTTATCAGGAGTGTATTTGAAGGCATTGGACAACAAGTTGTTCATTACTTTTTTTATTTTAACCGGATCGAAGGACATGTTCAGGTTTTCTACTTCGCACATGAAACAGAAGCTGATGGTATGGTCAAGAGCATACTCTTGAAAAGTACTGCAAATCTCGCGGATAAAGTTGACAATATCTCCCGATTTGTAATGAGCTGTCTCGGCTCCTACATCCAGTTTCCGGAAATCAAGCAGAGAGTTTATCGATGTAAGTAATTGTTGTGCATTTTTATTGATTGTATTTAGTTTTTTGCGTATTCCGTCATCCAGGGTTTCTGACAATAACATTTGTAACGGGCTAATGATAAGCGTCAGTGGTGTACGTAAATCATGGCTTATATTTGTAAAGAACTTTAGCTTCATCTCATTCAGGAGCAACTTTTGTTCTTGCTCCAGTTTTGCTCGTTGTTGCTCCAGTCTTATGTTGTGATGCTTTTTGAATCGGTATATTACATAGGATATTATACCAATGGCAAACAATATGTATAAGATGATAGCAACATTACATAAATATATTGGAGATGAAACGGTTATATTCAACTCACTAGCTTCGTCATTCCATATACCGTCACTGTTACAAGCTTTAATCAATAGTTTGTAATTGCCAGGAGGAAGGGTGGTGAAAGCTATTTTGTTCTCGTTTGTATAGTACCATTGGGTATTTAATCCTTCCAGTTTATAGGCATATCTTATTTTATCAGCATTCAGCAAATCGCCTGCGGCAAATTCGATGGAGATTAAATAATCGTCATATCTGACAGACAATGATGGGGTTCTGCCAAGTACAGTTGTTAATAGTTTACGCCCTTCATATATTGAGTCTACTTCTATATGTTGATTGCCAATGGTCAGATTTGTAAAATACACCTTTGCCAGCGGTCGGCTCTTTTCGGTCAGCTTGTTCGGATTTATAGATGTATAGCCACTGGTGCCTCCCAGCAGTAAATCTCCGCTGGACAATTTACAAGCGGAATGGGAGTTGAAATGATTTTCTGGCAATCCGTCTCTGGTAGAAAGATTCTTGAAAGAAAAGTCTACTCCTTCCTGGGTGTCTGGGGTTACTTCCAATATAGACAATCCGTTACTTGTTGCAAGCCACATGTTACCATGATTGTCTTGGGTTATACTGTTAATGAGATTGTCACACAATCCGTTGTTTACGTCGAACCAGTGTAGTGAATCATTTTTTAAGTCCCAGGCAGTCAATCCTTGTTTATGGGCTAACCACAATATATCTCTGTCGTCCTTGAATACAGTGGAAATGAAGAGCTGCTTGAATGGCTGTGTCTCTTTTCGATTGGCATAAATCATTTCGGGTTTTCTCGTCACGATGTCCATTACACAGAGTCCGTATGTAGTCCCAATATACATTTTGTCTCCATAGTCATAACAGATATTGAGTACATTGATATTATTCCCATCAGGTAGTAGATAACTTGTCGCAGTATTTGCGTCCGGATTAAAACAAACCAAAGTTTCCAGTACATAACCTATCCATAAGTTTCCATATCGGTCTTCCTTCATACTCCATACGCCACTGTATGGCAGTTGGCTGTTCTCTGGAGTAAAATGGCGAATACTGTTGTTCTCATAGCAGAACAATCCGTCTTGATAACTTCCTGCCCAAATCCGTCCTTTATGGTCTTCGAGAAGACTGATGATGGCTATGTCGGGGATGGATAGTTTGCGAATGGCAAATCCTTTTTGCTTTTCTTTTACATAAAGTCCGTTCCCATCTGTTCCCAGCCAAATGTTTCCGGCCTTATCCTCTAAAATGGAGGCTATATCACCGCATTCTTTATGCTGGGTATCAATAAATTCATGGAAGCTTTCGTGATAATAAGAAACTCCTTTTTTGAAATTTCCTAACCAAATGACGCCTGAATCATCACGGTAGATTGTATTTATTCTGTTGGAAGCAAGGGATGTGGAAGACATAGGGGTATTCAGGAGGTTGACAAGGTTATCATTTACGTAGTCATAAATGAATACTCCTTTATGGTCCGTTCCTATCCAGACATGTCCGTTCGAGTCATCCAGTATGCTCCTTACCGCATTACTTTTTGTCTCTATTTTAGAATGGAGATTGATTTGGTTCCATTCCGATTTTATGTTTTTCTTATAGAATATTTGTTCATCGGTATATGAATATAGCCAGATGCCTCCATGATAATCAATGTATATGTGCTTTTCGATAATAGAGTTGGAGGGTAAGCTGATGTTATCTACCCGTTTACATTTCTTTGCGTTGTTCTCTAGTTTCAATAAGGTCGAATTCCAAAGAAGATATAGGTTTTCACCATCATCGCTGATACTCAGTTCCGGAGTTTCTTCTGGAAAGTTTTCTATTTTGAATGTTTTAAGGGTTTTATGAGAAAAATTGAAGTAAAAAGCATTTTGGCCTTGCAGTACCCATAAATTGTGTCTTTTGTCAACATGTACTTTGTAGGTACCATTTATCTGGATGCCTATTTTAAGGAGGTATGAGGGAATATCGGTAATGAAGTTGTCTTTGTCTCGGTCGTATATACAATATCTTGCCTCGCTTCCAATCCACAAATTGCCCAAACCGTCTTCCTGTAAGTTCCAGATGTCGTTAGACAATAAAGAATGGATGTCTTTTTCTTTGGGTTGATACACTTTAAAGCTATATCCGTCGTATCGGTTCAATCCATTGGCGGTCCCTATCCATAAAAAGCCTTCACAGTCTTTCAATATGGTTTTTACGTTATTGTTTGAAAGCCCGTTTTCTACTTTCAGATGGCGAAATACATACGGAGTTTGTCCTGCTAACGGCAGATAAGCCAGTAACAGAATAATGAGGGGGAACACTAATTTGTGTAAATAGTTTGTAAAAGACATACTATATAATCTGAAATTGAATTCTCAAAGATAGCAATATCTTATTTAAATAAACGTAAATATGTTGCATTAATAGGTCTGTAATGTTGCATCGCGGTCGTATAAGTCTTAAACATGTCATCCGTTTGTTGTCTTGCGTGTCTTGAAGTGTTTTTCTCATTTATTATTCAACATTTATTTCATACCTTTGCAGGGAAGGACTGGTTCCTGCCAATATGATTAACCTTCTAATACTTTATCGAAAATGAACAGATTCATCATTTTATTTTTATTCTCTTTGGGAATATTGTCAACATGTGTATTTGCCGTAGAGGTGATTCCACTGAATGAAGGATGGAATTTCCACCGGGGTTTTCAGGCACCTGCTTCGGAAATAGTGAAGGTTACTTTGCCTCACACTTGGAATGCGGGCGATGGCATGTTTGGCAATGCCGATTATTATAGGGGATTATGCAATTACAGTCGTAAGTTGTCTGTTCCTGCCCATTATCGGGGCAAACGTTTTTTCTTGAAAGTGATGGCTGCACAGACGGTTGCCGACATTTTTATCGACCATTATTTTGTGATGCAACATAAAGGTGGTTATACGGCATTTGTAGCAGAACTGACTGATTTCTTGGTTCCGGGAAAAGAAAGTGTATTGGAAATTCGTGTCAGCAATGCTCAGACTATGGATATCGCTCCCATTTGCGGTGACTTCAATATGTTTGGCGGGTTGTATCGGGGAGTGGAGCTGCTGGTAACGGAGGATGTCTGCATAGAACCTGCTTATTATGCCTCTTCAGGTGTATTCTTCACTCAGTCCGATGTATCGGAGAAAAAGGCCCATTTGAAAATTGAAGCACTGCTTTCGGCAAGGGAAACTACTGTGACCGGTTGCGAGGTGGAGTTTCAACTATATGACAAGGAAAAGTTGCTTTGCCGTGTTGCCAGTGCAGAGGTGGGTGAGGATAAAAAGGTGGTGATGGACATGGTGCTTGAAAGGCCTCATTTGTGGGATGGAGTGAAGGACCCCTATTTATATAAAGGAGTGGTGATATTGCGTAAGGATGGGAAAGAGATAGACCGCCGCGAAGAAGAGATAGGTTTCCGCTACTTTCATGCCGATGCGGAAAAAGGTTTCTTTCTGAATGGAAAGCCTTATCGTTTGAATGGCGTGAACCGGCATCAGGACAGGGCGGAACGCGCTTCGGCATTTTATCCGCAAGACCATGACGAAGATTTGGACTTGATGCAGGAAATGGGATGCAATGCCGTGCGTCTTTGCCACTATCCGCAAGCCAAATACATGCATCAACAGATGGACAAGCGGGGACTGGTGGCATGGGTTGAGATTCCTTTTGTCAATGTTTATGTGAATAATCCTGCTTATGATGAAAACTTGCGCCTGCAATTGAAGGAACTGATTTTACAGAACTACAATCACCCCTGCATTTTGTTCTGGGGGCTGTTCAATGAGATAAATTCCGGTTGGCTGGACCGTCCTTCGCGTATGGCGGCAGAGCTTCATGCTTTGGCCCGTCAGTTGGACCCGAGCCGTCCCACTATGGGAGCCAGTAATCAGGATGACGACTTCAACGGATTCACCGACCTGATTGCTTTCAACAAGTATTTCGGCTGGTATGGCGACAACATGGATGACATGGGGCGCTGGATAGACCGCGAGCATGCAGCACATCCGGAGCGGAAGATGGGCATCAGCGAGTATGGTGCCGGGGCATGCGTATTCCAGCAGGAGGACTCGCTGAGGCATCCGGAACCGTGGGGGCAATGGCATCCCGAAAACTGGCAGACTTATTATCATGTGGAGAATTGGAAACAGCTTCAGGAACGCGAATTCTTGTGGTGCAACTTCATCTGGTGCATGTTCGACTTTTCGGCGGCAGGCCGTAGGGAGGGATCCATTATGGGACGCAACGATAAGGGGCTGGTGACTTACGACCGGAAAATAAAGAAAGATGCCTTTTACTTTTATAAGGCAAACTGGAATCAAGAAGATAAGTTTGTATATATCGCAGGAAAACGATTGGTAAACAGAACCCGCAAAATCGTTGGTGTGCAAGTATTCAGCAATAGCGGAGCTGCCAAATTGTATATCAATGGCAAAGCATATGGGACTGCAAAACCTGATTCCGTAAATGTACTGGAATGGAAAGGCATTGTATTGGATACCGGTGAAAATAGAATTGAAGTCAGGAACAAATATGGAGCGGATTGTTGTGTATGGATATGTCCTTTTTAATTTTCATCAGGCGCGGAATGTATAGGAGAGCCACAGGGAATAATGAACCGTGAAATGCTGTACAGTCTGCGCCTGATAGCTTTAATATGTGATTTTCTGTAAATCCGTATTCGGTCCGTAGACCACCAGTTTCCCGTCTGGTTGGATGTCTATGAGGTCGATGAATACCATTCGTTCGTCACCAGTGGTTTCGGTGCGTCCATGATAGACACAGTAGAGGCGGTTGTGAATATCGATGAGCATACAATGTCCGGTTCCGGTCACGATGCCGCCTTGCTCTGTATCCTTTTGCAGCACTGGATTGTTGGCAGCTTTTGTGAATGGTCCTAAGGGGTTCTGGGAGGTAGCATAACCCACCGCATAATTTTTCCCTCCGAAAAAGTTTGCAGAGTACAGCATATAGTAAAGATTTTTGTGCTTCACGATATACGAACCTTCTGTCCAGCGTCTGTTGACTTCATGTGAAGTCACCGAGCGGTTCTCCCATTCCGCTTGAGGGTCGTCCATTGTCTGGGGCGGGCAAAGCAGTGCTACCGGTTCTCCGATGATACCAGAGAAATCTGGTTTCAGTTCCACGCCGTAAATCCAACTTTCCTCAATCTCGTCAAACCAGCCCTTTTCTTTAGCCCATGCTGAAACTTCGCTTTCAACGGCATGTTTGTAGCAGCAGCGGGAGTAGTAGAGGTAGGTCTTTCCGGAAGCATCGTCAAAGAGTATGTTTGCGTCGATGATAGGATAGCCGGGGTCGAATACCGGTTGGTTGAACAGGTCTTTGAAAGGGCCGGTAGGCTTATCGGCTACGGCTACACCGATACGGAAGTTCTCTTGCTCCTTAGTGGGATTTTCCTTCCAGTTGGCGCTGAACCATAGGTAGTATTTGCCGTCCCGTTCATACACTTCGGGTGCCCAGAAACAGTCGGTGGTCCATGAGTCGGAGGTGCCGCCTTGATAGATGGGACCCTCGTCTGTCCATGTCACCAGGTCATCGGAGGAGTATACTTTAAAACCGTTCGATACTCCGCCCGTTCCGTACATATAGTATTTGCCGTCGGAGGCTTTCAGTAGGAACGGGTCTCCGAAGGCCATGGGCAGGGGATTCTGATATGCTACTTTCTTGTTTCCGCATGATGTTGACAGTAAGGCCAGTAAAAACAGTGTCAATGTGAAAAAAGTGTGTTTCATCTTGTTATAATTTTAATGGTGAAGTAATGAAAAGTGTTTGTATTCGCAAAGTAAACATAATATAGGGAAAGCAGCAAGGAAATTAGATAGAATGCAATCTTTTCATTATTTTTGTGCATCATTCCAAATAATTCTTTGATGGAACAGTCATTTTCGGATATATCGCTATACCACGAGTACCGGTCGGCGAGGGAGACAGAACATTTGGTGTCGCAGAAAACCTGGGATGACCTCAATCTGGATGATTTTTTCGAATGGGCTGACCGTACCTCTTCTTGTGTGGGCCGACAGTACCTCTACGACGTGTTGCATTACAACCGTCTTTCGGAGATTTCGGAACAAGAGGAAGTGATTCGTAAGCTTTCTGCTGACAAGGAGTTGCGTGCAGAAATCCGGTCGGAGTTGCGGAAACTGGATACGCCGGATGCTTATACCATTGCATCGCTATTCTCCATTTCCCATCCCGTGTATTCCCGCCGCTTTTACCGTTTGCTGACTATCTTGCAATTCGCGCCTTTTGTTTTGTTGGGAATAGTTTACATTACGTCTTCGCTTTATGTTCTGGGGATTTTGTGCACATCGGTATTGGTGAACATGGTACTGCACTATCGCAGCAAGGCGCGGATTCAGGGCTATTTCTTTTCCATTCCTCAGTTATGGCAGTTGCTCAGGCAAGCGGAGAAGTTGGCACAGATTCCGTTGTGTGCATCCGTGCATCGGGATATCCAAAAGACTTTGCAGGCATTGCATCCGTTGCGAAAGAAACTTTCCACTTTCCGTTTCAGTATCAGACTGGAGAGCGACATCGCCATTTTCGCTTATTTCTTCACCGAGATAGTGAATGTGTTTTTTCTGCGGGAAGTTATTCCGGTTTCCAAGGCTTTCTTTCTATTGCGGGGTAGACAGGAACAGATTGAAGAGGTTTTCCGCTATTTCGGATTGGTGGATGTGCTTTGCTCTGTTTCCGAACTCCGGGATGGGCTGCCTTATTATGTTTTACCGGAAGCTTGCAGCGAGGGTGAAACGTTTCATGCAGAAGGGCTTTATCATCCGCTTATAGAACGTTGTATCCCTAATGACATTACACTCTGTGGCAAATCTGTCCTTGTTGCCGGCTCCAATATGTCCGGTAAGACAACTTTTATCCGTGCCATCGGACTTAACCTGCTTTCCGCACAAGTGCTCCATACTTGTTTTGCCCGCAGTTTCCGTTTTCCTATGGATACTGCATTATATTCTGCTATCCATCTGGAGGATAGTCTGATGGAAGGAAAAAGTTTCTTTCTGCAGGAGGTGCAAATTGTTCGAGAGATGCTGGAAGCCGGAAAGGAGTGTTGGCGGTTTTTCCTGCTGGACGAGTTGTTCAAGGGGACGAATACGGTGGAACGGATAGCTATAGCCAAAGCTGTGCTGTCTGCTTTGGCGCACAAGAACAGTATTGTGTTTGCTTCCACTCACGATGTCGAACTGGCTTCCTTACTTGAGGACGAATATGAATTGTTTCATTTTTGTGAGTGTGTTGCCGACAATACATTGTCTTTTGATTATAAGTTGAAGCCGGGACCGGTGACGGAACGTAATGCCATCCGGATTATCGAGATGTGCGGCTATCCGCAGGAAGTGGTCAGGGAAGCATATCGGCTGGTTGGAAAGGGTAAAATGTAATATTTAATGTCTTCTTGTAGGTGGAAGTAATGAGGGTAAGTATTTATGCTTGTATCTATTTTCAAGTGTAGAAACGTTCGTATCCTACCGATAGGGAATTGTAATTTTTATGCTTCGGTGCGTCCGTTCAAAAGGTGGAATAAGATAAATTAATACCCTCCGTGTCCTACTTACGATATAAATCCCTATCTTTGTGGCGCTTTTTAGCTGAAAATAAGATTCAAATTAATTTAGATACAACAGAAAATGGCACAAGAAGACGTTTTTAAGAAACTCGTATCACACTGTAAGGAATATGGTTTTGTGTTCCCTTCCAGCGAGATTTATGATGGACTGGGAGCTGTGTATGACTATGGTCAGATGGGTGTGGAACTGAAAAATAACATCAAGCAATACTGGTGGCAGAGTATGGTACTGCTGCACGAAAATATTGTCGGCATCGACTCGGCTATCTTTATGCACCCCACTATCTGGAAAGCCAGCGGACACGTGGACGCTTTCAATGACCCTTTGATTGACAACCGCGATTCCAAGAAACGTTATCGTGCCGATGTGTTGATAGAGGACCAGCTTGCCAAGTACGATGACAAGATAAACAAAGAAGTGGCCAAAGCTGCCAAGCGTTTTGGTGAGGCTTTCGATGAGGCTCAGTTCCGCAGTACCAACGGTCGTGTGCTGGAACACCAGGCCAAGCGTGATGCCCTGCATGAACGCTTTTCCAAGGCTTTGAACGATAATAATCTGGACGAACTCCGTCAGATTATCCTTGACGAAGAAATCGTTTGTCCTATCAGTGGTACAAAGAACTGGACAGAGGTGCGCCAGTTCAACCTGATGTTCTCAACAGAGATGGGTTCCACTGCCGATGGTGCCATGAAGATATACCTTCGCCCGGAAACGGCACAAGGTATCTTCGTAAATTACCTGAATGTACAGAAAACCGGTCGTATGAAGATTCCTTTCGGTATCGCCCAGATTGGTAAGGCTTTCCGTAACGAAATCGTAGCTCGTCAGTTCATCTTCCGTATGCGCGAGTTCGAGCAGATGGAAATGCAGTTCTTCGTGAAGCCGGGTACGGAACTCGACTGGTTCAAGACCTGGAAGGCTACCCGTCTGAAATGGCACAAGGCGCTGGGCTTCGGCGACGACCATTACCGCTACCACGACCACGACAAGCTGGCTCACTACGCCAATGCGGCTACGGACATCGAGTTCCTGATGCCCTTCGGCTTCAAGGAAGTGGAAGGCATCCACAGCCGTACGAATTTCGACTTGTCCCAACATGAGAAGTTCTCCGGCAAGAACATCAAGTATTTCGACCCTGAAACCAACGAAAGCTATACCCCGTACGTCATCGAGACCTCGATTGGTGTAGACCGCATGTTCCTCAGCATCATGTCTGCTTCCTATTGTGAAGAGAAGCTGGAGAATGGTGAAACGCGCGTAGTATTGAAACTTCCCGCTGCCCTGGCTCCGGTGAAGCTGGCTGTGATGCCGTTGGTAAAGAAAGACGGACTGCCCGAAAAGGCACGCGAAATCATCGACAACCTGAAGTTCCACTTCCATTGCCAGTACGACGAGAAAGACTCCATCGGCAAGCGTTACCGCCGTCAGGATGCCATTGGTACTCCGTACTGCGTAACTGTAGACCATCAGACTTTGGAAGACAACTGCGTGACTTTGCGTAACCGTGATACCATGCAGCAAGAACGCGTGGCTATCTCCGAACTGAACAATATCATTGCAGACCGCGTAAGCATCACATCGCTGCTGAAAACGTTGCAATAAATCGGTTATGGAATGGACTGGTGCGTGAACAAACTGAAATAGTAAATAGTAAATAATAAAATAGTAAATGAAAAAGTCCCTTTTGTTTTTGCCTTTCCTGCTGTTGCTGGTGGGTGCTTTTATCTCTTGTGAAGAAGTGGAAGAGGCTGGAAAGTATGATAACTGGAGAGAGCGCGGCGAGGCTTTTGTTGACTCGATAAGAAGGCTGACCGGCGATAACTATGTCGCCACAGCAGAGCAGGCCGATGCTATGGAACTCGGGAAACTGTATGCCATACAGACGACTGCAAGCACTTCTGAAGGCGCTCAGTATGTCTATTGCAAAAAGCTTGTGAAGAATGAGACGGGTGAACGTCCGTTGTATACGGGTTATCATTCAAAGGTGAATGCTTATTATTATGGGACTTATGTGAACGGCGAAGAATTCGACGGTTGCTTTGACGGTTATAGTGCTATTGACCGTGATATACCTATTCCTCCGGTAAAAGAACCTACGGCTTTTGATTCATTCGTGGATTTTGAAGTTTCGGGTGTCGTTGCCGGTTGGACAGCTGCTTTGCAGCTTATGCGGACGGG
>OHXX01000233.1_pt1 | contig 16042 bp, 10 predicted proteins | sample 1580101 | NCBI WGS metagenome assembly OHXX01 (sample SAMEA3882525, study PRJEB24775) | human gut metagenome | biome: human-associated habitat; feature: intestine environment; material: feces | place: Netherlands | collected 2009/2010 | reverse complement strand
CGATACGTCTGGCGTTCTCACTATTGCAACGACGCATACTCAGGCACGTTATAGCTTGCCTGAGGTCATTAAAGCTTTTCGCGAACTTTTCCCGGAGGTTCGGCTGGAGCTAATCCAGGGTACACCACAGGAAATTGCGACGTTGTTGCAAAATGGCGAAGCTGATATTGGTATCGCCAGCGAGCGTTTGAGTAATGACCCGCAGCTCGTCGCCTTCCCGTGGTTTCGTTGGCACCATAGTTTGCTTGTTCCACTCGATCATCCCTTGACGCAAATTACACCGTTGACGCTGGAATCAATAGCGAAGTGGCCGTTAATTACTTACCGACAGGGGATTACGGGGCGCTCACGCATTGATGACGCATTTGCCCGCAAAGGTTTGCCGGCAGATATTGTATTAAGTGCACAGGATTCTGATGTCATTAAAACCTATGTTGCTCTTGGGCTTGGGATCGGATTAGTTGCCGAACAATCCAGCGGCGAACAAGAGGAAAAGAATTTAATCCGCCTGGATACGCGGCATCTTTTCGATGCTAATACTGTCTGGTTGGGACTGAAGCGAGGGCAACTTCAGCGTAACTATGTCTGGCGCTTTCTGGAACTTTGTAATGCAGGACTGTCAGTTGAGGATATCAAGCGCCAGGTGATGGAAAACAGTGAAGAGGAAATTGATTATCAGATATAGCAAAAAGCCCGCTATAAAAGCGGGCTTTTCAGAAATTTGGCTCCTCTGACTGGACTCGAACCAGTGACATACGGATTAACAGTCCGCCGTTCTACCGACTGAACTACAGAGGAATCGCTGTTGAGGCACATCTTAACGGCGAAAAATATTTTGTCAAACCCGATTTTTAAATTTCCCAACTGTTTGCCGTTTCTATCAACAGTTTGTTGCATTTGCAGACAATTTGTTGGCGAAAATCTTTGCAGCTTTGCTGATTCTCCCTCATCATTTGAAATGTGGTTTCACTTTCTGCAATTAAGGTCGGCTTTGAATATCTCCTCTGCTTTACGCCAGGTTGTTCACGGCACTCGCTGGCACTCTAAACGCAAGAGCTACAAAGTGTTGTTCTGGCGCGAGATAACCCCGCTTGCTGTTCCTATCTTCATGGAGAACGCCTGTGTCCTGTTGATGGGGGTCCTGAGCACTTTTCTGGTCAGCTGGCTGGGAAAAGATGCGATGGCCGGCGTGGGGTTGGCGGACAGCTTCAATATGGTCATTATGGCTTTTTTTGCAGCTATCGATCTTGGTACTACTGTCGTTGTAGCATTTAGTCTCGGTAAGCGAGATCGACGACGAGCGAGGGTGGCGACGCGGCAGTCATTGGTGATCATGACGTTGTTTGCCGTACTGTTGGCAACGCTAATTCATCATTTTGGCGAACAAATTATTGATTTCGTCGCGGGTGATGCCACGACAGACGTTAAAGCACTGGCGTTGACTTATCTGGAGCTGACCGTACTCAGTTATCCAGCAGCTGCCATCACTCTTATTGGTAGCGGGGCACTTCGTGGTGCAGGGAATACGAAAATACCGCTACTGATTAACGGTAGCCTGAATATTCTTAATATTATTATTAGCGGCATATTGATTTACGGCCTTTTCTCCTGGCCGGGACTGGGATTTGTCGGGGCTGGGTTGGGTTTAACCATTTCTCGTTATATTGGCGCAGTTGCAATTTTGTGGGTGCTGGCGATTGGTTTTAATCCTGCGCTAAGGATTTCGTTAAAGAGCTATTTTAAACCGCTGAATTTTAGCATTATCTGGGAAGTCATGGGGATTGGTATTCCAGCGAGTGTCGAATCAGTGTTATTTACCAGTGGTCGGTTATTAACCCAAATGTTCGTTGCCGGGATGGGGACCAGCGTTATTGCCGGAAATTTTATCGCGTTCTCAATTGCGGCTCTTATCAACTTACCCGGAAGTGCGCTCGGTTCTGCTTCTACGATCATTACAGGCCGAAGGTTGGGGGTAGGGCAGATAGCGCAAGCAGAGATTCAGTTGCGGCATGTGTTCTGGCTGTCCACTCTTGGATTAACGGCCATCGCCTGGCTAACGGCTCCCTTTGCCGGGGTTATGGCATCGTTTTACACCCAGGATCCACAGGTTAAACACGTCGTTGTGATTCTGATTTGGCTAAATGCTTTATTTATGCCTATTTGGTCCGCCTCATGGGTGCTACCCGCTGGATTTAAAGGTGCTCGTGATGCCCGTTACGCCATGTGGGTTTCGATGTTGAGCATGTGGGGTTGTCGGGTTGTAGTCGGTTATGTGCTGGGAATCATGCTTGGCTGGGGTGTGGTTGGCGTCTGGATGGGAATGTTTGCCGACTGGGCTGTGCGGGCCGTGCTGTTTTACTGGCGAATGGTTACTGGACGTTGGCTATGGAAATACCCTCGATCCGAGCCGCAAAAGTGTGAAAAAAAGCCAGTTGTATCGGAATAAACGACAAAATGCAGATTATTTCAGCAAACGATTTCAAATTTAAAAAACAGGCTTTGACATTGTGGGTGGGCATCGCTAATATTCGCCTCGTTCTCACGATTCCTCTGTAGTTCAGTCGGTAGAACGGCGGACTGTTAATCCGTATGTCACTGGTTCGAGTCCAGTCAGAGGAGCCAATTTCCTGCTTTCATGCATCCTTGCGAATCCTTATGTTATTTTTATTCAACAGGTTAGCGTGAAAACTCTTCCCGGTGCATTTTGATTTTACCCTCTGCATCGGGAAAAATTGGTGGTCAAATCTGGGGTCAGGTTAGTTCGATAATGGAGTGACCCCCATATGTCCCTTAACGACGCAAAAATCCGTAGTCTCAAGCCCACTGATAAACCCTTTAAAGTCTCCGATTCCCACGGTCTGTATCTGCTGGTCAAACCAGGCGGTTCCCGTCTCTGGTATCTTAAATACCGTATTAATGGCAAAGAATCCCGTATTGCACTGGGTGCCTACCCTGCCGTCTCCCTGTCTGACGCCCGCCAGCAGCGCGAAGGCATCCGTAAGATGCTGGCGCTGAACATCAACCCGGCGCAGCAACGTGCCGCTGAACGCGGCTCGCGCATGCAGGAGAAAATGTTTAAATCCGTGGCACTGGAGTGGCACAGTAGCAAGAAAAAATGGTCGCAGAATACCGCAGATCGCGTGCTTGCCCGTCTGAACAGACATGTCTTTCCGACCATCGGGCATCTACCAGTTACCGAGCTTAAATCACGTCATTTCATTGAATTACTGAAAGGCATTGAGGAAAAGGGCTTGCTTGAAGTTGCGTCCCGCTCGCGGCAACACCTCAGCAACATTATGCGTTATGCTGTTCATCAGGGGTTAATCGAAATCAACCCAGCTGCAAATCTTGACGGCGTGACGGCTTCTCCCGCCAGACGACATTATCCCTGCCACTGGAGCGCCTTCCTGAGCTGCTTGAACGGATTGACAGTTATCACCAAGGACGGGAACTCACCAGGCTTGCAGTCCTGCTGACGTTGCATGTGTTCATTCGCTCAAGTGAACTGCGCTATGCTCGTTGGACAGAGATTAACTTCAGAAATCGGATCTGGACGATACCTGCCACACGCGAAGCGATTGCAGGCGTACGTTATTCCAGTCGAGGTGCCAAAATGCGTACACCGCATATTGTGCCCCTTTCTGAGCAGGTTATCTCTATTCTGAAAAGGATTAAGGAAATATCTGGCGGGTATGAACTGGTGTTCCCCGGCTATCATGACCCCTACAAGCCGATGAGTGAAAATACTATCAATAAGGCACTTCGCCAGATGGGATACAACACGAAACAAGATATCTGCGGTCATGGTTTCCGGGCAATGGCGTGTAGCGCGCTGATGGAATCCGGTTTATGGTCGCAAGATGCAGTGGAGCGTCAGATGAGTCACCAAGAGCGCAACACTGTGCGTCTGGCTTACATTCATAAGGCCGAACATATGGAAGCCCGCATGGACATGATGCAGTGGTGGTCGGATTATCTGGATATGTGCAGTGAAATCTGGGTGCCCCCGTACATCTGGAGTCAGCAAAACATTAATCTCGCAGTAACCTGACTTATGAATAATCTTGTAAAGAACCAGGCCGTATCAGCAAACGCTGATACGGCTTTTCATCCACAGGCCGTTTTTCATCTTCTAAGTCGTCCAGGACATCATGGTTCTTAATACACATGCGTTCGCATGTGCTTATGTTAAGTAGACTTATTGTCTTACACATTTTATCCGTATCATTAACCAGAATATGTTCCGGAGCAGCGGGTGATAGTGCCGCCAGTCCACACTCATCGCTGCCCGGAAAAATCATCAGTGGGGAGGCAAACGGTAAGCACCCCGCTATTCTGCAAGACATTTCTGCAGTTTATTTAACCTCCCCGAAGCATTTTTATAAGGCGAGGCGGTATTAAATTGAATCATACGACCTCGGGTCCATTTATTATACCAAGGTTTACCGTAAAGCTCATCGTTACTGAATCGTTCAATCAAAGCCACGAGTTGCTGCTTATTTTCCTTTAACCGTGCCAATAAAACTTCGTACTCTGTAATATCCTCATAGTCACGGTAGAATTTCTGTGCTAAACGCCCCAATTCATTCCATTTAAATCCTTCCTCAGGAAAAATAATAGTTTTTCCTTTTGCCTCTTGGTCATGCCAGTGTAACACCAGCTCTCCCCAGCCAATCAGATAGGAAACCAGATTCGCTACGCTAATCGTAGTCCCCTTCGCGTGCCCTTCCAATAGAGGTTCAAAGGCGAGTTGGGGCGTAATAGATTCTAGCTTCTTATTTAATAAAGAAAAATTACTATTAATAGCTTTAATTAACTCTTCTTTTGATGATGGAACAGCCATATCTATTGCTCCTTGTATAGTTACACAACTATTTCTACCCTACTATTTCGAGTGATTCAATCGTCTGGTTCACATAACCTACCACCTGTTCAAAATGCTTATCGACAAAAAAATGATCGGCAGCAGGAAATATAATAGTCCGCGTCTTTCGTGTGGTGAATTTTTCCCATGCAAGTAATTCATCCTGCATTACCAGATTGTCAGCATCGCCATGAAATAGCACGATCGGACAGGTTAATGTGCGCGCCTTGGCCTGAAATACATACTGCTCATAGAGCCGATAATCGTTTTTAATGATGGGGGTGAAAATTGTCATTAACTCTTTATTACGAAAGACATCAACCGGAGTTCCGCCCAGCTTGACGATCTCTTCCATAAACGCCTGATCGGGCAAGGTATGCAGTATTACTTCATGAGAGGCCCGATCGGGTGGGCGACAGCCGGAAAAAAACAGCGCGCATGGCATGTCATGTCCATGATCGAGAATATAATGCACCAGTTCGAAGGCCATGATCCCTCCGAGACTATGCCCAAAAATGGCGTAGTCTCCACCTGTGTAGTGTTTCACAAATTGTTGATAAAGGTCAGCGACGGCATCCACCATCGTAAGACACAGCGGCTGGCGTATTCTAGTTCCCCTCCCCGCAGGTTCTAAAGGCCGCAAAGTAATATTGTCCGACAGCACGCTACGCCATTTATAATACATGGCGGCAGAACCACCTGAATATGGCAAACAATACAAACTGATATTACTCATCGTCCCACTCCTTGTTGTGTAATAGAATTCGTTTAATTTGATGATTTAATGTCAGAACGAAAGCTAACAGGATAATTCCGAACGGTATCGCCAACACGCTCGATGGACCCCATACCAAGATAAAACGCCAGTCAAGTCCTGGAGATAGTATACCCGGTGCGACATAGAGCATGGCGGCCACGAGCCCAGGAACCGCCAAGGCGATGATATAGTCACGTACGCGTAAACGTAACCTCTGCTGTTTTCCAGGGCCATGCGCCGTTGCGCGATAAACACGGAAAGCACCGCGCACTACAACCACCGCCCCCCAAAAACACAGCAACAACGTGAGGTAGACGAAAAGGGTATCGGTGGCTGTAATTGCATCACCAGCGCCGTCAGCATATTTGCCAATGCGCAGATAATTATCGATATCCGCGCAAAGCTGTAGTATCAGATTCGAATTCATATTTGCCAGCGCAACAATGCCAATCTGCTGATCCGGTCGCAACGCAATGCAAGAAGAAAAGTTTGGATTCTGCCCACCGTGACTGATGTAAGGGCCTTGATTCTGGTCGATAAACCAACCGCTGGCATAGAGGATACGATTGTCTGCGGCAAGCGGAACATCACTATTACCACGCCAACTGTTACTCATCGCCTCACGCAGCGTTGCCGGCAAAGCCTTTCTGTGCAACCAGGCGTCTATCCATATTTCCATATCAGGCAGAGTGCTATGGATATAGGCGGCAGGAACATGGTTCCGGGCCAGAGGCGCATGAAACAGAACGGGTTTGCCGAATCCCAGTTTATAGCCGCTTGCCTTGTTGACAATAATCTCATCCCCCTTAACTGCCACAGTCGCCGACATGCCCAGCGGCTGCGTGAGTCGTTCCGCAATGACCTCTGTAAAGGTTTTTCCCGTCACATTTTCAATCACCGCGCCCAACACATCATAATTGGCGGAGGCATAGCTAAACTTCGCACCCGGCGCAAACAGCAGATTCTCGTTGCGCAGTTGCTGTGCCACAGCGCTCCCAGGCATAGGGTTTTCCAGCCGAGCCAGTGTTGAAAAAGGCAATCCTGATGTATGATAAAGGAAATCAGCCACGGTCAGGGAAGCAGGTTTTCCCTGATAATTCAAGCGCATTTCCGGCAGATAGGTAATGATATCATCCCCTTGCCGGAGTCTGCCTTCCTGAATCAGTATTTGCACCACAAGTCCGGTAAACGCCTTACTCATCGATCCCAGCTCGTAAACTGTGTCTAGAGTATTCGCTTTCTGACTAGCCACATCGGCAACACCGTAGACAAATCGCTGACGTACCCCCTTAATGGTCACACTTACGGAAAGGGCTGGGACCTTGGCCTCCTGCATCCGTTGGTGAATTAATGTCGACAGGCGCTCATCTTGCGCCCCGATAGGCTCATGTTCTTGCGCCAAAGCGCACATAGCGGAAATAAAGAGCAGCATACAGCACAGGAGATGATATAATGTTTTAATGCTAACGTGTTCCATTATTGTCATCCTGTGAACACCTCATAAAATACCATCAACACATTCGGAGATAAATTCACTGTGCTCACGGATAGCGGGTCTGGCATAAATATCGGCGGCAGTCAGTCCGATTTTATAAATGTGGTTACAGCTGTCGACGAAAGAGATAACGTGCATCGAGGTCGCTCCGTATTCGAAAATAACCGCGTGTTCGTCATAATGATCGATGCATAACAATGAACGCCAGGTTTTCTCCACAAAGTCGCTGACCGACAAATAACTCACTGGTAACATAGCGTTCTCTCTCGCATCACTGGACTGAATTTCATACCGGACGCGATCAAACGAATAACCGGGTAAGCCTATAGTCTGCACGGCTGGCATTTCCGGTAAACAAATAGTCACTCCTCGTTGCCAAAGAGTGCCCAACAGCGGCAGGATGTCCTCAGGCGTATCCGTATTCAGCATGGGGGAAAATACTGTTTGCCCAACCCACTGCGCATGCTGGTGATACAATATGGAAAACGTCCCCGCGCGACCGATTTCCAGCATCAGCGTTCCCTCCGTCACCGCCAGATTAGCCAATATTTCGCTCAGTTCACTGTTGCCGGCCAGCGTCTGCTCCGGTGTCGTTTCAGCCACAATCACCTGCTGAACAGCGTTTTCCAGTGAGATGATGCGCGCAACATACTGCGCTGCTGCAGCCCCCGTCAGGTAACCGATGTGCTGCACAGGCGAGATACTTTGTTCGATCAGCCATTCACTAAGACTCACCTGCTGGATAAACTGACGCAATGCTGGCGTCCAATCGGCTGGTTCGCAGATTTGTGCAACATCCTGAGACAGGCGCTGGTGCCGCTGGCGCAAGTTAGGTTGACAAGCCAGCAAATGCGTCAGGGCACTCTCCAGCTTATCGTCCCGGTCCGGATATAGGAACACCAAGGTAGTTTCCATATTGATAGGGGTAAAAGACATGTCAGCATCCCGCAGTTTCGCCAAACTTGCACGCAACGCTACCACACTGTCTGCCGCCAGCGCACAGCGATACGGGAAATGTGCCCGGCGTTGCGCGAGAGTATAGGCGATACGATCTTTATCTGCTTCCGCATAGGTCGCCAGAGCGTGATAATGAGCATCCAACTGTTGTCTAAGGGCTAATGGCGTTTTGGCGCTGAAGAAAAACAGGCGGCGCTCATTTTCTTGCACCGCTTGCGCAGGCGTCTCGCACCAGTTTTGCAGAACCAAATGAGCATTGGTCCCTCCCAGCCCAAACGAACTAACGGTGGCATGGATCCTTTTCGTTTGTGGGACAGAAGTCACTACATCACTGAGATAAAATGGCGAGGCTGGCTGCAACAGTTTTTTATGTTTATTTACTAGGTTGATCTGCGGGGGAACTAAACCAGTATATAGCGTCAGTGCGGTTTTCATTAAGCTGACGATACCGGAAGCGACTCCCAGGTGACCCAAGTTGGCTTTTACCGCACCCAATTGAATGCTGTGCGGCGCACATGCCGGTGCGAAAACCCGGTGCAGAGCTTCAAGCTCAATCTCATCACCCAACGGGGTACCGGTACCGTGCGTTTCGATCAGTGCGATATCAGTCGGTACGACTTCTGCGGCGGCAAGCGCCGTATTGATCGCTTCTACCTGTCCTTCTACGCTGGGGGCGACAAACCCCAGCCGACGCCCGCCGTCGTTATTTACCGCACCTCCTTTAATCACCGCATACACTCTGTCTTGGTCGCGTAGTGCATCCTCAAGACGTTTTAGCACCACAACTCCCGCACCGCTGCTGTATACCGTGCCGGTCGCCTCAGCGCTAAACGGGGCGCAGTGTCCGTCTTGCGATACCAGCTTATCACCTTGCGGACTGTAGCCGTGCGCCTGTAAAAAACCCAAGGTGACCCCACCTGCCAACGCAACATCGGCTTGAAAAGTCAATAACCCCTCGCATGCTAAATATGCTGCCACCAACGAACTGGAACAGGCGGTCTGTACACTCACAGCGGGTCCGGTAAACCCCAACTTGTAGGCAACCTGAGCACACAAGTAATCCTTTTCGTTACCAATCTGCGCCTGAAGATAATGGTGATCGCCGCTCATCTTCAGGTATGGATAGACGCGATCGATAAAATAGTTATTGGCGTAGGTCGCCCCATAGACGCCGACTCGCTTAAGTTGCGTGGGAATATAGCCCGCATGCTCAAGAGCGTTGTAGCAGCATTCAAGAAATATTCGTTGTTGCGGATCCATCAACAGGGCTTCGCCAGGCGGAATATTGAAAAATGCAGCATCGAAGTCATAGGGAGCGGTGATTATATTGCGCAGCCTAATCCAAGGGTTCCCATTATCGTCTTCTGTGCATGTCGGTTGAGTGAACTCCTCACCCGCCAGCAACTTATCCCACCACTCGGGCACCGATTCCGCACCGGAAAAACGCCCGCTCATGCCAATAATGGCAATATCCAGTGAGCCACAGGTAAAATCATCCTTTGCCATTGTTGTATTCCTTAAGGGTTGGCATCGTGTTTATAGTGTCCACAAAGTCGGCGCGCCCGTCAGCGTGGCGCTGTGTTGGCACAGCCAGGCATCCAGATCAGTGAGGCTGTTCTTGTAGCGCGCCAGCAGGAGTTGCACATCATTCAGCGCAATGCGCGTGGGATCGAAACGGCAGTGGAAGGAGAGACCATCAGCTGCCGAGCGCGCAATATTAAACTCCAGCACGCAGCCGAGCGCGTTTTCAGGCGCGGTATAGATATCACTATTAAAGTGATCAATATGAAAATAGCGGAGTGAAGGTTGCGCCTGCACACCGATGTAATTCATTCGGATCCCTTGCGCAAGAGAGTCTTCCGGTGCATGCCGCATTTGCAGCAGACCGTAATCTCCCCCACCATGCGTGCGTTTTGCCAAATCGGAAGCGATCGCAGATAACAGTGTCGCCATATCGCCATGCAGAGGGATCGCCCAAGGATAAAATAGAGTAAACCACCCGACCGTATCCGCAACGTCAGGCTCATCGGGCCAGCAGCCGCGTCCCATGCCTTCCATCTCGATGCGACACCAAGGCTCTTCGCTGTAGTAACGCAGCACCAGCGCCAATGCCGTTAGCACATAGGTTTCGGCGCTGTACGCGGTATTACCACTGGATTCAAACAACCTCCTGACGCAAGGATGGCGAAAGTCTTCACGCCAAGCGCGCGTACGAGGTAATGAGTCATCTGGCAATGACACGGGTGGGAAATGCAGCGGTAGCGTTTGACATACTGTGCGCCAGCTTTCGTGTGTGGCGGAATCTACCGTTTTGCTCGCCAGATAGTCATTCCAGCGATGCAGTCCGCTGTTGCTGGTGCCATTGACAGTGCTGACGGCGTCCAGCGTGCTGAGGATTAAATACCAAGAGTGCATATCGACGCACAAGTGATGGGCACAGAGTACCAGCGTGCTAGACGCAGGCTGCGGGGCGTGTAACAGAGCTGCCGTAAAGACTCGACCATTTGTCACGTCAAGCATGCTATTGCACTGAGCGATCACCTCTGCCAACGTCCACTGCGCCGTCGAATATTCCGTGAGCACCTCGTTGGGATAACACACATTAGGGTCGCATACTAGCAACCGCCCCTCAGCGTCCAGCGCACTGTGCAAAGCTGGCTGCTGCTGGATTAATGTATGCAGCCTGTTGTGTAACTGCTCGAGCGGGCAGCCCGGCAACACTTTCAGCACAATGACATGGTTATAAACATTGGGCACTGGCAACGCCAACTGCGTAAACCAACGCAATGCGGGTAGATCGATACGGGTGTTATGAGCATACTGCGCGAGCTGTGACACCGTTGTATGACTAGCGAGAAACTCACAGATGGCGTTCACTGTTCCACACTCCATCACCTGCACCGCTGACATCGTCCAGCCGTGGTGCCTGAGCTGCGCTGCAATCTGGATACTCTTGATGGAGTCCAACCCCAAGACATAAAGATTTTCGTTATCATCAAACTCAGTTTGCTCCAGCGCCCCTTCCACACATACCCGAACTGAATGCCTTATCGCCGCATCTCCCAGCCGCTCGCTACCCGATGCAGGCGCGGTGTTTCGGACCGTTGCGACCATCTGACGCACGTCCACCTTGCCATTGTGCGACAGCGGCAGTTGGGCGATAGCACAGCACTGCTTGGGTTGCATGTAGGTGGGTAATTGCTGACGCAGATGTTGCATTACGGTAGCTACATCAACAGATGACGGTGTCACGCAGGCTAGCAACCCGCTGTGCTGCCCCTGCACATCATCAATCACCGCCACCGCCGCACTTTCTACCTGAGGTGCGCTCAACAACGCTTGTTCGATTTCGCACAGCTCAATACGATAGCCATTAATTTTGACCTGATCGTCTTTACGTCCCTGATAAACCAGCGTATTAGGAGCGATGGCGTAGCCAATATCACCGCTGCGATAGCCAATCATCACCCCATTGGTATCTTTAAGGTAGGCGGCGGCCGTTTGTTGCGGCGCATCGATATAGCCCTGCGTCACTGACGCGCCATAAATCACCAATTCACCAGTTTCGCCTTCCGGTACCGGACAGCCCCAAGGGGAGCAAATTGCTACCTGGCAACCGTCGATCGCCATACCGATGGGCAATGAAGGCAGCGTTTCTTGCCCGGTGTAGCGATAGATCATGCAACCAACGGTGGCCTCTGTCGGCCCATATTCGTTATAGATCACGGCCTGAGGAAAGAGAGCAGCCGCCTTACGCGCCAGATCCCGCTTGAAATCCTCCCCGCCAACCACCAAGGTACGAATCTGCTCACTGCTTATGCCAGCCGCACACAACAACCGCAGGTGTGCAGGCGTCAGTTTGATCACTGTGTTGGGCTGATCAACCACGGCCATGCGCAGCAATGTTTCGCTCTCGGCGTGCCGACAAACGCTGATGCTAGCGCCCACACATAAGGGGGCGAACAGCGTAGTGATGGTCAAATCGAAGGACAGCGAAGAGTAGAGCGCAGCCCGGTCCTGCGCTGTAAAGTAACGTTCGGCGGCGAAATGGAGATAGTTAGCCAGATTGCCATGAGAGACTTGCACGCCCTTAGGCTCGCCGGTCGATCCGGAGGTAAACAGCACATATGCCAGATCCTGCGGTTCAATAGCTGGCCAAGGTTCTCTAGCAAGCGCCGAAGTGGCTAAGGCCTGGAGCAAGCTGGACGCGGGAAACGCCAGCGCCTGCGTCAATTCATGCATCGCCGGATCGTAAAGGATATGCGCTACCTGCGCTTTACGACACATGGCGTAAAGGCGGGTCGTTGGCAACGCGGGATTTAGCGGCAGAAATGCCGCGCCGCAGCGCAAAATACCATAAATAACCATCACCGTTTGAGCGCTATGCTCAGCGATAATCCCAACCACTTGACCGCGTCCGATCCCCTGTTGGCGCAGATAACGCGCAACCCGCTCAACAGCGTCATCCAACTGCCGATAAGTCAAAGACTGTTCATTATCAATTAGTGCTGTGCGATCACCATGCTCCACAACTTGCGCTGCAAATCGGGAAGTAAATGAGGGTTTGAGTGAGCCACATGCCAATGCGACGTGCGGCGCAGGATAGACTTCGAGATCGCCTAGACGAGCGTCAGGTTGCCGATCCAATGCAGTGACTAAATCCAACAGCCCATTTTTCATCGCTGTCAGTTGGTGCGGAGTGAAAGCGCTACGCAGCGCCTCCAGACTCAACCTAAGGCTTTCTTTATGATTATTAACAGTTTGCAAAACAATCTGTAGCTTATAGGACTGCTCGCCGCTGTAGTAACTCTCCACGCGTTGCGCGGCACCTGCAATGTGGCGTTCATAGGTAAAGTTATAATAATTAACGCAATAATCGAACGCCCGCAACTTCCCTCCCCCCTGTTCCGCCAAATCCTGGTTGAATAAGGTAATGGGATATTTGCTGTGTTTAAAACCGCGTTTCAGTTCGCGCTGGAAAAAGGCCACCCGTTCACAGAATCGTTCCGTGCGCACCAGTCGATAGGCCAGCGGCAATTGATTAGTAAACATGCCAAAGCAACGCCGCGCCTCGCGAGTATGCCGATTGGCTAACGGCACGCCTATTACGCCTTTTTCCTCCCCCCATACTCTGGCGCGATAGAGAGCGAAGAGTGCAATAAACAGCGTATTAAGCGTACAGCCATAACGATTACACAACCTGTAGAGACGGTTAATCATGGCTGGCTCAAGCCAAGTGGAACAACTGATGCCCTCAGTAGTAACGATGGGGGAACTGTCTGGAAAGCAGTCGCGGTATTCGTCGATATAGTCACGCCACCAGCCACGATCAACGGCAAAGCGCGTTGACGCCTGATAAGATTGCTGCTGCGCCAGAAATGCGCTATAGGCTGGTGACGCATCATCTGGTACGTCCTGCTGTTCGTATGCTCGCTTGACATGGTTTGACAACAACGCCATTGACCAACCATCAGCAATGCCGTGATGGGCTTTAAATAAATAACCGCTGTATTGTTCACCGCACGTAAAGGTGACAAACTCGAACAAATCGTGCGCCAGCAGGGTAAAGGGCTGCCGGAACCACTCATCAACAAATGTTTCGATCGCCGCTGGGCGTAGGTTCTCCTTGTCATAATCTGGGGAAAAAGTCAAATGGCGGATATCGCGCCAGTGATAAGGCTGCACTTGGCTGACCACTTCACTCTCCTCTCCCATCACAAACCACATACGCAACGCATCAAATTGCCGAATGGCGGACTGGATGGCCGCGTGTAGTCGGGGCAGATCGACAATTCCCTCAATGGTGACCACACCACCAATGATGTTTACGGCACTGTAAGGATACAGTTGATCAATGATGTGGCACTGTTCCTGTGGCCACGACAACGGATTGCCCGACATCATGGTGCCACCTCCATATCCAAGTGTTGGGAGCGCACCGCCTCCTGATTCCATCGCAGCAGACGAGGTGAAAGACGCAGCAGACGCCACGCCAACAACGCAGCCACAAAAGTGCCGCTCATCGCCCCAAAATAGACGCCGGTAATACGCATCTCTAACACAATCGCCAGCAGGTATACGACAGGGACAGATATAAACACGTGACGCATCAGCGTCAACAACACCGAATACCAAGGCTTACCAATGGCCTGATAATATTCACTTGCTAACAGGCTGATAGCGACAAAGGGTAGTGCCAGTGCCATGATACGGGTTTGCAGTACCGCATAGTCACTCACGGCAACAACACGAGTAAACAGGGGATACATCCAGGGTGCCAGTACAATATGCATAACGGCTAACACCAGCACAATAGAGAAGGCCAGCGCGACGGCGGCCCAATAGGCATTCAGCGTGCGGGTGACATTTCCGTGTCCCCAGTTTTGCCCCACCACAGTCAGCAACGCGGTCGCGATAGCCAGCATCGGCGTGATGATGAAATAGTCGATGCGACCAGTGAGCGTAAACGCTGCCATCGCGTTTACGTCCAGCCTGACGATAAAAAAATTATAAATCACTATGCCGACCGCAATGATCAGTTGCATCAGCATCTGCGCCATGCCGACGGAGAGAAACTCTCGGTAGATTTTCCAGGAGAATGGGCGTAACGCGATGCGTATACTCAACCCGATATGTAATCCCATCAATGTGTAGATGAAATAGGCGACCATACTCAGTTGCGCCAGAAACGACGCCAATGCCACCCCTTTCACACCAAAATCGAATACAAAGATCATGATTGGATCGAGCATAATATTTACCAACGCCCCCAACAATGAGGCCTTCATGATGACCATGATCTTACCCGCGCCTTGAAACAGCCCCATCATGACGCCAATCAACATGATGCTGAACACGGTCAGCAGCGAATAATAATAGAACTCCGTTGCGTAGCCGATGATGCTCTTCGTGGCCCCCAGTGAGCGCAATAGCGGCTGGGCATAAACATAGCCAAGTACGGTGATCACGATCGCAAAGAATAGCGCGATGATGATACCGACCGACAAAATCCGCTGTGCACGATCCAACCGCTGCATGCCGATGGCGCGGGACAGCAAAGATCCCATACCGATTTGAATGCCGTTGGCGATGGCAAATAACCCCATTCCAACGGGGAAAACCAGCCCCACACCGGCAATGATGCCGCTGTTGGTGACATCAATGTGGCTCAGCCAAAAAATATCGGCGATGGCATAGGTCACCTGCGTTAACATACCGACAAACATCGGCAACGCCATGCGCAGGAGTAATTTATACAGCGAGCCGTCAAACATACCCGCCACCGTGAACAGCTCATCGTTCGGCGTGCCGTTGTCTGGCTCAAGCTTATTCACCGTCATACCTGCTCCTTATTCATTAAATGCGCCGCACCTTTATTGGCGCTGTCACCGATATCCGCCTCTAGTACCCTTCCGGTACCGTGAATCCGCCACTGATGCTTTCGCAGAACTCAGCAAAGTTAATCGTCACATCATCGTGAAAATGCCCGGAAATGATCTGTATGCCGCACGGAAGCTCATCCATCGTTTTCGCCAATGGGTAAACGGTGGCAGGCAAACCAAAAACCGTTGCTAACATGTTCCAGAACAAATGTTCGTTGTAATCTTGCGGTTCGCCATTGACGATAAGCTTGCGCTTACGCACCGGCTGCTGCATGTGCGCAAACGCCAGCACCGGGCTGACAGGTGTCAACAACACGTCATAACGCGCGAAAAGGGTTTCTATCACCCGGCTGTATTCGTGGCGGAGTTTGTCTGTATTCCGCTGTTCGCCACTGTCTTTCAGCATGCCCTGGTAATAGCTCGTTATCCCCTCAGGCACATCCGCCAGCTTGCCCACAAGCCTGAAGCCCAGCGCAGCCAGCCCGGCTGTAAGACGCTGGCGTCCATTGAGCGCCGTACTTACCAGCCGACCACTGAGTTTGACTGCTATATCAAACAGTGCGTCGGGATCGATATCGGCGGGCATA
>OHXX01000229.1_pt1 | contig 16140 bp, 9 predicted proteins | sample 1580101 | NCBI WGS metagenome assembly OHXX01 (sample SAMEA3882525, study PRJEB24775) | human gut metagenome | biome: human-associated habitat; feature: intestine environment; material: feces | place: Netherlands | collected 2009/2010 | reverse complement strand
CAAGGCACGGGCCCAGGGCATCGTGGTGGTGGAGGCCGACCGGCGGAAGCTGGACGGCATGAGCCGCACCCACGCCCATCAGGGGGTCATTGCGCTGGCCGCCGTGCGGGAGTATGTGACGGTGCAGAGCCTGCTGGACGCTGCCGCCGCCAAGGGGGAGCCGCCGCTGCTGGTGGTCTGCGATGAGATCTCCGACCCCCACAATCTGGGGGCCATCCTCCGCACCGCCGAGTGCGCCGGAGCCCACGGGGTCATCATCCCCAAGCGCCGCAGCGCCGGTCTGACGGCCATTGTGGCCAAGACCTCCGCCGGGGCCGTCAGCTATATGCCGGTGGCACGGGTGGCCAATATCCCGTCCCTGCTGAAGGATCTGAAAAAGCAGGGCATCTGGGTGTTCGGCACTGCCGCCGAGGGAACGACCCGGCTCTATGACGCCGATCTCAAGGGCCCGGCGGCCATTGTCATCGGCTCCGAGGGCGACGGCATGAGCCGGCTGGTGGCGGAGAACTGCGATTTTCTGGTGAGCATCCCCATGCGGGGGAGGATCTCTTCCCTGAACGCATCGGCGGCGGCTGCCATCCTGCTGTATGAGGCGGTGCGGCAGCGCACCGTGTAAGGACCCGGAGCATCTAAAAGAGAGGTACCATGGAACACCGAGAGGATCACAACGAAATACCGGAGTTTACCCTGGAGGATATTCTGGCGGAGTTCGGCAGCGGCAGCGACCTGTACCGGACGGAGGATCTGCCTGCGGAGGAAAACTCCCCGGAGACTGCTCCGGCAGAAGCCCCTGCTCAGCAGGAAGCTCCCGCAGAGCCGGAGCCCCACGCTGAACCGGAGACCTCTGCTGCGGCGGAGCTCCCCAGGAAGCCGGAGGGACTGCGATTCACCCCCGACACCGACCCAGTGGATATGGATTTCCCGGCGGAGGTGCTGGAGGAGGTATTTTCCTCCGGCGGCCCGCTGCTGCCGGAGGAGGACCAGCCGCCCGAGACACAGATCATCCACTTCCCGCACCAACCGGTACCGGAGGAGGACGGGAAACCGGCGGCGGAGACCACTGCCACGGAAGCATCTTCGGAGGAGAACGCCCCGGAGGAGGAGCCGGCGGAGGAGCCGCAGGAAACGCCGGAACCGCAGGAAACGCCGGAACCGCAGGAGGCCCCTAAAGTCTCCTTGGAGCGGATCATGAACGACACCGTTTCCTCCGTGCTGGAGGAGCAGGAGGACGGTATTCTGGAGGAACGCCCACCCCTGCGAGAGGTGCTGCGGCACTGGTGGGAGAAGCTGACAAGGCCCCGCAGCGCCGCCCCCATCCCGCAGGATACGGAGACCCTGTGGGAGCAGCCGCAGGAGCCTCAGCCGGAGCCGGAACCCGATCCGGAGCCGGATATGGACGTGGCCGTCCGGGCCGAGAAGCGCCGCTGCGCCCGCTTAAAACGCCAGTGCTGGTGCGTACTGCCGGAGGCGGTGCTGCTGACGGTGCTGTCTGTGCTGGACGGGCTGGGGCTGTATATCCCCCGGCTGTGGGCGGCATTGCCCGTGCTGCGGGGGATTATCCCCGGCGGATTGCTGCTGCTGGCACTGGCCCTGTCGGGCCGGGTCTGGCGCAGCGCCCGTAAGCAGCTGTCCCAGCGCCGCATCACCTGCGAGGCGGCGGCGCTGCTGGCATCACTGGTGTGTTTGGGGGACTGCGTCTACGCCGCCTTGGGCTACGGGGAGCAGCTGCCGCTGGCGGCCGTCCCGGTCATCTCCCTGCTGCTGTGTCTGTGGGGCCAGCTGCTGGCGGCCAAAGCCCGGCTCGCAGGCTTCCGGCTGGCCGATCTGGGGGGTGAGCCGCCCTACAACGTATCCGTGACCCCCGCCGGGGCCTGCAAGCAGCAGGGAACGGCGGAGGGCTTCTACCGGCTCTCCCACCAGCTGGATGTCTCCTATCGCTGGCAGATCATCCTGACACCGCTGGCGCTGGCCGCTGCCTCCATTCTGGCGGCGGTGGTGTACTTCGGCGGGGAGGGGCAGCCGGTGCGGCCCCTGTGGATCTGGTCGGCATTGCTGTCCGGCGGACTGCCGCTGGCTCTGCCGGTGGCGGGAACGCTGCCCCTGTCATCGCTGAACCGGCGTCTGAACCGCAGCGGCAGTGCAGTGGCGGGCTATGCCGGGGCCTCCGCCATCACCGCCGCCCGGCGGATGGTGGTGACGGATGACGACCTGTTCCCACCGGGAACGGTGAGCCTCAACGGACTGAAGCTGTACGGCGAGGAGATCGGCAAGGTGGTGTCCTATGCCGCCACGGCGGCACAGGCCGCCGGAAGCCAGCTGACGCCGCTGTTTGACCAGCTGCTGGCCAGCGAGGGCGGCACCCACCTGCATCTGGAGGACCTACGTTTTTACGAGGACGGCGGCATCGGCGGTACCATCCGTGGGGAATCTGTCACCATGGGCAGCGCCTATTTCATGAAAAAGCACCATGTGTCCCTGCCCCGTGACCTGAAGCTCAAGACCGGCGTTTTTCTGGCGGTGGACGGTCAGCTCATCGCCATCTTTGCCATCAAATACCAGCCCTCCCGCAACGTGGAGTGGGCGCTGCGAGCCATGCGCCGCAACCGCATCACTCCGGTGCTGGCCACCCGCAGCGCTAACATCACTCCGGCGCTGCTGAAGCGGAAATTCCGGCTGGACGCCCGGCCCCTGTACCCGGATATCTCCACCCGTCTGGCCCTGTCGGAGCTGACGGAGGGCCGTGGCCGGCCCCACGCCATCATCTACCGGGACGGGCTGATGGCCTTTGCCGAAACGGTCATCGGCAGCCGCCGGATGCGGCGTGCCGTCCGGGACGGAACGGTGCTGTCGTGGCTGGGCGGGCTGTCGGGCCTGCTGCTGGCGTATTATTTCACCTCCGTGGGGGCCTTTGCCGCTCTGTCGGCCCTGAATTTCCTGTGCTTTTTGCTGCTGTGGCTGCTGACGGTGCTGCTGCTGGCAGGACTGGTGCGCCACTACTGATACCATTCCATACCCATGCCGGGAGAGCCGTTGAGCCTCCCGGCATTTTCCACAAAAAAGACGCTGAAAGTTGTATTTGTCAAGTGCAAAAAAATAGTATATACTTTTCTTGTTGACTGGCTGCGCCGGACGGCGCATTCGCACCAAACGAAGGGAGAATACTGTATATGACTGCCAATGACATTCGCAACATCTGCCTGCTGGGTCACGGTGGCTCCGGCAAGACGACGCTGGCCGAGCAGATGCTCTTCATGACCAAGGGGACGGATCGTCTGGGCCGTACCGCCGACGGCAACACCGTCTGCGACTACGACGCCGAGGAGATCAAGCGCCAGATCTCTATTTCTCTGGCCTTTGCCCCGGTCAAATATAAGGGCGTCCGTATCAACGTCATGGACGCTCCCGGCAACTTTGATTTCTCCGGTGAGGCTGTTTCCGCCATCCGTGCCGCCGAGTGCGCCGTGCTGGTGGGCGCCGCCAAGGACGGCCTGTCCGTGGGTATGGAGCGCAGCTGGAAGCTGCTGGGCAAGAAGCCCCGCATGATCTTCGTCAACCGCACCGACGAGGACAACAGCGACTATCAGGCCTGTCTGGATGCTCTGAAGGGCAAGTTCGGCCAGTCCGTGGTTCCCATTGTGGCCCCGGTCATTGACGGCAACAAGAAGGTCACGGGCATCGTGGACCTGCTGCATAACACCGCTTACGAGGTCAAGGGCGGCAAGGCCGCTGCCTGCGCCATTCCCGCCGATATGGCCGACGAGGTGGAGGCCCTGCGGGCCGAGCTGATGGAGGCCGCCGCCGGCTCTGACGAGGAGCTGATGGAGAAGTTCTTCGACACCATGGAGCTGTCCGCCGAGGACATGGCCCGCGGCCTGAAGCTGGGCGTCCGGGACGGCAGTGTTTGCCCGGTGCTGTGCGGCTCCGCCGTCACCGGTCTGGGCGTGGAGATGCTGATGCAGACCATTCTGGATCTGGTCCCCGTGGCCACGGATATGCCCGCCGAGACGGCGCAGGATGACGACGGCAACGACGTCGAGGTGGCCTGCGATCCCAACGGTCCCACCGCTGCCATCGTCTTTAAGACCATCTCCGATCAGTACGGCAAGTACTCCATGGTGAAGGTGCTCCGTGGCAGGATCACCAGCGATATGGCCCTGTATAACCCCGCCACCGGCAACACCGAGAAGCTGGGCCGCCTGTACATCATGAAGGGCAAGAAGGGCGAGGAGGTCAAGGAGATCTGCTGCGGCGACATCGGCGCCATCGGCAAGATGGATAAGGTCAAGACCGGCAACACCCTGTGCGATCCCAAGCACATCGTGCGTCTCCACGGCATGGACTATGCCCAGCCCTGCTACAGCCGTGCCATCTCCCCCAAGACCAAGCAGGAGGTGGAGAAGCTGGGTACCGGCCTCAACAAGCTCAACGAGGAGGATCCCACCTTCCACGTGGTGAACAACGCCGAGACCCACCAGACCGTGATCTCCGGTGCCGGCGATATTCAGATCGACGTGCTGTGCTCCAAGCTCAAGAGCCGCTTTGGTGTGGATGCCGAGCTGTCCGCTCCCAGAGTGGCTTACCGTGAGAAGATCCGCTCCACCGTCCGCAAGCAGGGCCGCTATAAGAAGCAGACCGGCGGCAGCGGCCAGTTCGGTGACGTGCATATCATCTTCGAGCCTCAGACCGAGCAGGAGGATATGATCTTCGCTGAGAACGTGTTCGGCGGCTCCGTGCCAAAGAACTACTTCCCCGCCGTGGAAAAGGGCCTGCGTGAGAGCTGCCTGCACGGCGTGCTGGCGGGCTATCCCGTGGTGTACCTGAAAGCGACGCTGGTGGACGGCTCCTACCACCCGGTGGACTCCTCCGAAATCGCTTTCAAGCTGGCCGCCAATCTGGCCTTCAAGGCCGCTCTGCCGGAGGCCAAGCCCGTGCTGATGGAGCCTATCGGTGAGCTGAAGGTCACGGTGCCTGACAACTACGTGGGCGACGTCATGGGTGACCTGAACAAGCGCCGGGGCCGCGTCATGGGCATGAACCCCACCGGCGACGGCGAGACCGTGCTGGAGGCCGAGGTCCCCATGGCCGAGATGATGAGCTACGCCATCGATCTGCGGTCCATGACCCAGTCCCGTGGTACCTTCACCTTCAACTTCGTCCGCTACGAGGATTGCCCCGCTGCGGCCCAGGAGAAGGCCATTGCCGAGGCCAAGGCTCTGGCCGATGCCGAGTAAAGCTGCTATAAAAATACGCCGGAGGACCCTCCTCCGGCGTATTTTCGCTGTCGCAAAAAAGTTCATGGAAAGTTTTTCTAAATGTTGCATTTGCAACTTATAATCCTCTGGATTCCGTGCTATACTTAGACCATCCCAAGGGGGAACGCCCCCGAAGAGTAAAAAACCATCAACGAATGATAAAAATATGGAGGTAATGATTATGAAGAAGTGGGTATGTCCTGTTTGCGGTTACGTTTACGAAGGCGAGAATCCCCCGGCCGAGTGTCCGGTGTGCCACGTCAGCGGTGACAAGTTCACCCTGCAGGCAGAGGAAAAGACCTGGGCCGCCGAGCACGTGGTGGGCGTAGGCAAGGTGTTCGGTGAGGATGTTCCCGCCGAGGTCCGTGACGAGATCATCGCCGGTCTGCGTGCCAACTTCGAGGGCGAGTGCTCCGAGGTGGGTATGTATCTGGCCATGGCCCGTGTGGCTCATCGTGAGGGCTATCCCGAGATCGGTATGTACTGGGAGAAGGCCGGTCTGGAGGAAGCCGAGCACGCCGCCAAGTTCGCTGAGCTGCTGGGCGAGGTGGTCACCGATTCCACCCAGAAGAACCTGCAGATGCGTGTGGATGCCGAGAACGGCGCTACCGCCGGCAAGTTCGAGCTGGCCAAGCTGGCGAAGAAGTACAACCTGGATGCCATCCACGATACCGTCCACGAGATGGCCCGTGACGAAGCCCGCCACGGCAAGGCTTTCGAGGGCCTGCTGAAGCGTTACTTCAACAAGTAATTTTACAGGGAATTTCAGAGGGGAAGCGGAAAAATCCGCTTCCCCTCTTTTCATTTCTTTTGAATACATGAAAAAATGGGACAGGATGTTCTCCTGTCCCATTTTGTTTGGTGCAGTTACTGCTCCTTGTGGTCGTCCTGGTTGCCGGAAACGGCATCCTTGGCCTTGTTGACCACATTCTCCACCATGTCGGGCTGGGTATTGGTATAGCTGCCATCCCGATACTGCTCACCGCCGAAGGCCAGGATCAGCTGGAAAATGAAGGGCAGCAGCAGAAGGCCGATACCGAAGCCGACGCCCTGATTGAAGGCCTTGGCCCAGTCGATGTTCATCTTGATGACGAAATAGATGTTGTAGATGGGGATCAGCAGCAGAAGGAACTTCCAGCCGTTGCCGTACAGCTCCTGACACAGCACGTAGGTGTTGTAGAAGGGGACGATGCCCTCCCAGCCCTGACGGCCCATCTTCTTGAAGATCATCCACTCTGCCACCAGCGTCAGGATGCCGATAATCAGTTCCAAAATCATACCATACTCTCTCCTTTTGTTTTTTTGCAGAGCGCACAAAATATACCGTACGCCCCTTCCTCGAGTATATCAGATTTTTTGCAAAAATCAACCGATTTCTTGAAAAACCGGCAAAAATTTCACTGCTCGCTCTGGGCCTGACAGAACTGCCGCCCGGCGTGGTCGATGGTATAGTTCTCCCGATAGATCAGCTGGCTGATGGGCAGCAGGGAATACCCCTCACGGGCCATGTGGTCCAGAATGGCCGGCAGCGCCTCCGGCGTGTGGAGGGCGGCGTTGTGGAATAGCACGATGCTGCCGGGAGAGAGCTTGGAGGTGACCCGCTGGCAGATGGTGTCGGCGTCATAGTCCTTCCAGTCCAGACTGTCCACGTCCCACTGGATGGGCTCCATGCCCATGGAGCGGATGGCGGAGATCACGTGGTCGTCGTACTCGCCGTAGGGGCAGCGGATGAGGCAGGGGGTCACGCCGGTGATGGCGGCGATCTTCTCGTTGCAGGCGGTGACGTCCGCCACCACCTGATCGGCGGTGAGGGCGTTGTAGTGGTCGTGGTGGAGGGAGTGGTTCATGACCTCATGCCCGGCATCGTGGAGGGCCTTCACGGACTCCGGGTACTTATCCACCCAGTCACCCACCACGAAGAAGGTGGCCTTGACGTTGTATTTGCCCAGAATGTCGATGAGGGCCTGGGTGTCCTCGTTGCCCCATGCGGCGTCGAAGCTGATGGCGCAGACCTTCTCCTCCCGTTCCACCGAGTAGATGGGAAGCTGCCGCTTGGCGGCGGAGGCGCTGACGAAGCTGGGGCCTCCCACAGCCATGAAAATACCGGCGGCCACCAGCGCCGTCAGGATCAGCAGCAGCGTGCCACGGCGCAGCAGTAAGACTTTTCCCCGCATAATGCATCCCGTCCTTTCACGGACAGTGTATGCGCTCCGCCCCTCCAAATATGAAAGAAACCGCCGCAGGAGATGCGGCGGTTTCTTTCATCATACCTCATCCTCTACCAGCGGCAGAGCCACCTGCGTGACGAACTTCGATTTGTCCTTGTGGTGGGGCGGGCCCTCCAGATAGATGTTGCGGCAGGTACCCTTCAGCTTCAGGCCCTGCTGCCTGGCGTAGGCCACCAGATGCTCCCGAACCTCTGGGATCTCGTCATAGTCCCCGTGGAAGAAGATGCACAGAGCCTTTTCCTCCGGCCAATCCTGCACATGAGAACCCTTGCTGCCCTCCGGCACCGCCACGCAGAAGTTGATGTCGTTGGGCTTGTCGATAGGGTAGTCGATGAAGTACATCCGCTTGGCGGAGTCCGTGCCGTACTGGCGCATGGCGGCGGGGATCACGTCCCGGAAGATCTCCTTGCGGTCCTCCACCGTAGGGGAGGGGCAGCGATAGACATACACCGTCTGGGCGGGGATGGTGCGGATGATGGGGGCCTCGTTGCTGTTCTCCCGGACCCGCAGCTGCAGCTTCTCAATGCACAGGTTCAGCTCGTCCCGTAGTGTCTCCAGCCGGGCGATGATATCCCGCAGGTCGGCGGCATCCTCGAAATAGAGCTTGATCTCATCCAGCGAGATACCCAGCGTCTGCAAGCGCCGGATGGCCCGGATGCGGGTCAGGGTCTCCGGGGTGTAGTAGCGGTTCCCGCCGGAGCCGGTTTTTACGTCGGGCAGCAGAATGCCCTTGTCCTCATAGTTGAGGATCATGCGCCGGGTAATATGCAGGGACTTGGCCACCTCACCGATGGACATCAGACGGCTGTTGTGCTCACTCATGACGAACTCTCCATATTTTGCCATATTTTTTTAAAAAGTACTTGCATCGTACATTGGTGTACGGTATATGCTCAGTATACAGAAAGATGCAGGTCATTGCAAGTGGTAACTGCAAAATACAAAAGACCTGCCAGGGAGGAAATCTATGAAAAAGCGAATCGCCAGCGTACTGGTAGCGTTGGTGATGGTACTGAGTCTGGTCCCCAAGACGTCATGGGCGTGGACCTCGACGGTAACTACCCTCGAGCAGCTCAAAAGCGCCATGAGTGAACTCTCTTACAACAATACCATCGAAATCGTTGTAAGCGGTACCATCGAAATCAGCGAAACTCTGAACATCAGACCCACCCGCACCACCAACGGCAGCATGGCTTGGTATGAGTATTACAACCAGCGTGTGGTCATCAGCGGCGCCGATGCCAATAGCAAGCTGGTGCGTGCCGAGGGCTTCAAGGGCAGCCTGTTCAACCTGCGGGGTGAGCAGGGGTATAGCGGCGCAGGAGGCTCGGATCATCCCGCCTATGCCACCCTGACCCTGAAGGATATCACCGTGGACGGCGGCGGCGACAAGACGGTCGCCACAGACCCTGCCATCTATTTGAGCCAGTACAGTACGCTGACGCTGGATGACGGCGCCGTGCTCCGCAACTGCAAGAGCCAGCATTACGACGGCGGCGCTGCGGGCCTGTATACCAGCACGTCGGAATTTGTCATGAACGGCACCGCCCGCATGGAGGATAACGAGGCCGATTACGGCGGCGGCGTGTATATCGGCAATATACTGGCCTCCTTCACCATGAACGGCGGCACCATCGCCAATAACACTGCAACGAAGTACGGCGGCGGCGTATATTGCGAGGCCAGCAAGCGGTATGGCTCCGAAGACACCGCAAAGATCAACCTCAACGGCGGCACTATTACCGGCAACACCGCCGGGATCGCCGGCGGCGGCGTGTACTTCGGCGGCATGACCACCTGCAAGGTAGCCGGCACGGTGAATATCACCGGCAATACCCAAGGGGACGACAAGACCGCCAGCAACCTGCACGTGGCTGCCTCGGCGGAGGATCAGGCCGTCCTTGCAGGCAATGTCTCCTCCGACTCCCGCATCGGCCTCAACGCCGATCTGATCCCCGCCTATCGCATCGTGCGGGGCTCCTCTGATACCAATGTGTTCACCAGTGACCGCACCAACTGCGCCGTCACGAAGAACAAGTCCGTCAGCTTCAGTCTGGACCTGCTGGCCAATGAGGAGCACATCCACTGCGCGTGCCTGCAGAACCAGAGCTATGGTCCCTACCATGACCACGATAAGGACACCAAGTGGGTCGGCATCAGCAGCCTGAAGTCCATCAAGAGCTACGGCTGCTACTATCTGCTCAATGATGTAACCACCACCGATGAGGGGTGGGGCAGCAACCTGGATGATGTGCGGATTTGCCTCAACGGGCACAATATCATTCTGGAAAACGGGTATTATCGCCCCTACATTCATGTGACGAACTATCATACCCTGACCATCACCGACTGCGCCGAGGAGGCCGGTCAGATCACCCGCAAGAACACGGCGGATACCAAGGGTACCTGCATCATAGAAATCGATGCCGGCTGCAGATTTAATATGTTCGGCGGCGAGATCACCGGCTTGGACAGCTCCGAAAACAGCGCCCCTTACCCCACCGCTGTGTCCAACAGGGGTACCTTCAACCTCTGCGGCGGCAAGATCACCGGCAATAAGTCCCATGCCGTGTATAATGAGAACGCCACTATGAATCTGTATGGCGGCGAGATTAGCGGCAATGATACCACCTACACCGATGCTTCCGCTGGTGCTGCCGTTGTCCTGGTTTCCGGCTCCACCCTGAATATGACCGGCGGCGCCATCAAGGATAACATCTCCAATACCCTCGGTGGCGGTGTATACGCCAAGGGCCTCCAGAGCCGCAGCAGTACGCTGAACCTCTCCGGCGGCGAGATCAGCGGCAACCGTGTCAACAGCACCAATGACGACCTGGGCTTTGATGGCGGCGGCGGCGTGTATGTGGATCAGTATACGACCCTGGACCTCTCCGGCACCGCCCGCATCTCCGGCAACTACGCCTGTGCGGTGGACTATAAGGAGAGCGCCACCTTCGGCGGCGGCTTCGGCGGCGGCGTGTACGTGGCGGGTACCTTCAATATGAGAGGCGGCGAGATCTGCGACAACTTCGCCGGTCTGGCCAACTATAAGAACAAATACGGGAACGATGATCGCCGTGGCGGCGATGGCGGCGGCGTGTACCTCTATTCCAAGAGCAGCTTCAGCATGAGTGGCGGCTCCATTCAGGACAACACCGTCGATGACCGTGGCGGCGGCGTGTTTGCCCGTGGTTACGACCATACCATCACCCTGTCCGGTCGCTCCATCATCCAGAACAACGTCGATAAGGACAATCAGGACAACAACCTGTATCTGGAGAACTCGTCGCAGCAGGTCAGCGCCAGAAGACTCAGCAGCGGTGCCGATATCGGCATCAGCAGCGGTAGGACCCTCGCCAGCGGACAGACCGTCCAGATCAGCAGCGACGCCTGCACAGGCAGCATCCAGTACGTCAGCGCCGACCGGGCGGGCTACGAGACCTATCTGAACTCTGAGGGCCTGATCTATCTCCGCCTCAAGACCTATCAGGTCAGCGTCACCCTGCCGAACGGCCTCACCTATAAGAGCGGCGGCCAGCTGACGCAGGATTGTCTGGACCTGACGCCCATCACCATCAGCGTCACCGATCCCGACAATTACTACATCCCCGACGGGTACCGCGTGACCCTCAACGGCATCACCGCCGCCAAGGTCGACAGCTATACCATCCGTGTCACCGGTACGGCCACGGCGGATACCGCCATGACACTCACCGCCCCCACGGAGAAAACGGCCCAGACCCAGCCCCCCACGGGTCTCACCGTGACCCATCCCCAGAGTCGGACGGGCTACGGCCGCATCAACGGCACCAACAGCAGCATGGAGTATCGCCCCGTGGGCGGCACCCGCTGGAGCCAGTGCGGCAGCGCCTTCACCTCCGCTCTGGCCGGCACCTATGAGGTCCGCTATGCGGCTACCGAGACCCGGAAGCCCTCTCCGTCCACTACCGTCACCCTGAACCAGTATCTGGAGGCCATCCCGGTTCCCACGGTCTACGGCCCCTTCACCTATAACGGTGACTGGCAGTACGGTCTGCTGCCCGGCGAAGTCTACGGCTACGAGCTTGTGGGCAGCGGCTATAGTGCCTGCCGCGTGGGCACCTATACCGTTACCGTCCGCCCCGCAGCGGGCTTCAAGTGGAGTGACGGCACCACCGGCGAAAAGAAGCTCCAGTGGGAGATCGTGAAGCGCACTCCCACAGCGGGCGACTTCACCTTCACCGCTCCGGAAAATCTGGAGTATGACGGCGCCGCCAAGGAGGCCACCGTTCGCTGGAGCACCGGAGGCAACCGGACCATGGGCATGGGCTATTGGCCCGACAACACCTTTACCGTTATCTATAAGCAAAACGGCAAGGTCGTGGCCGCTCCCACGGATATGGGTACCTATCAGGTCTACGTCACCGTTCCCGGCAACGAGGACATCAACGCCGTCAGTGAGTTGACCGATCCCAGCTGGACCTTTACCATCACCCACACCGGCAACCACCAGTGGGGCGATTGGCAGCACGATGACACCCAGCACTGGCGGTCCTGCGCCGTTCCCGGCTGCCAGGTGAAGGACTCTCTGGGCAGCCATGACGGCACCGCCACCTGCACTGAGAGGGCCACCTGCAGCATCTGCGGCGCTACCTATGGCACCAAGGATCCCAACCATCATGACCTGACCCATCACGACGGAACCGCCGCCACCTGCACCCAGCCGGGCAGCCTGGAGTACTGGCAGTGCAGCGACTGCCACAAGCTGTTCGCTGACGCAGGGGCTACCCAGCCCATCACCGATACCGTCATTCCGGCTACCCACCACGCCAATGCCCGGCGCACGGCAGGCGACCCTGCCACCTGCACGCAGGACGGCTGCGCCGCCTACTGGTACTGCCCGGATTGCGGCAGCTACTTCGCTGATGCCGACGGCAAGCTGGACGAGAGCGAGACCTACACCGGCCCGGAGGATTTCTATCAGGAGGCCATGGGTCACAGCTTCACCCACTACGTCTACGACAACAACGCCACCTATGACGACGACGGCACGGAGACGGCTCAGTGCGACCACGGCTGCGGCCTGACGGATACCCGCACCAAGGTGGGCTCTAAGCTCATCGACGAGGCGGCTCCTGCGGTGGAGGGCGTCACGGACGGCGGCACCTACTGCCTGACGGCAGAGATCACCGTTACCGACCCCAATCTGGAGAGCGTGACCCTCAACGGCCAGCCCGTGGAGCTGGTGGACGGTAAGCTCACCGTTTCCGCTGCCGAGGGCGTCCAGACCCTGACGGCCACCGACCGCTTCGGCAACACCGTTACCGTCACCTTCACCGTGAACGCCCAGCATACGGAGGGCGAGGGCAAGATCACCACCCCCGCCACCACGGAGCGTGAGGGCGTCAAGACCTACGCCTGCACCGTGTGCGGCCAGGTGCTGCGGACCGAGCCCGTGGCAAAGCTGCCCGCTCCCGCAGAGCCCACCACTCCCGCCGTTCCCACCGGAGACACCGGCGACACCGGCCTGTGGATGGGGCTGGCGGCCCTGTGCGGCATGAGCCTTGCAGCCCTGCTGCGTACCGGCAAGCGCAAAGAACAGTAAACTCCCTATCACGCGCCATAACTCCCTATAAAAAACCACGGGCCCTCCAAGTGGGGGAGAGCCCGTGGATGGCGACACAAAACCAACCGGAGCCGCAAATCTCCGGCAGATCTTGTCACAGCTCTGTTTGGTAGGTTACAGACTGCGATGGTCGCTGAGTACCTGGAGCGGCTCCACCGAGGAGCCGCCCAGGTCGGAGGAGACGTTGACACTGGGGCGGAGCTCATAATCGCTGCCGCTTGTGCTTCGGGCGCCCTGCGTGGAGCAGCGGTCGTATTCCACCTTCATCACAGAGGCGATGGTGTGGCGGCCGTAGTCGTCCAACTGGGCATACTGATCCAGCAGCTGCTGGGTGTCCTCCGTCAGATAGAAGGAGGCATCGCTGGAGATGGCCTTGATCCCCAGCGTCTGGCAGATCTGCACCACCGTATCAAAGGAGGAACCTCCGATGCCGTTGTGCAGCGCACTGTTGATGGTAGATAGGGGGATATTGACCGCAAAAGCAAACTGCCGCACGCTCTTGTACTGACGGGAAATTTCGGTTTTGACGATTCTCGTTAAGTTATCCATAGTTTAGACCCTCTTTACAAATTTTTCCATGCACGGGAGACAACTCCGATTGCACGTATTATAACACGCTTTTTTTCAAATGCCAATACTAAATAGTGAATAGTTTCTAAATTTTCAGCGGAAAAAACAAAATTTTACAGAAAAGTAATATTTTTGGAATATTTATGATAAAAAACAGGTGGGAGATTTCCGTGTAATGGAAAATCTCCTTTTATTTTGCTCACAGCTGTGCTACAATAATAAGCTGAAACAGAGAGGAGCGAACTATGCGTAAAGGTACTCACCCCCGCACGGCGCTGGGGCAAACGGCGGCGCAGATGATCCGCCGGTACTATCTCCATGACGTGGCACGGGACAGCGCAGCCCTGACCTACTACCTGCTGTTCGCTATTTTCCCGCTGCTGATCTTCGTCAGCACCCTGCTGGGTATTCTGGAGCTGGATGTGGACAGCATCGTCACCGGCCTGCGGCAGATCGTGCCGGGGGACGTGGCGGAGGTGGTGCGGGGCTATCTGGAATACGTTTCCGGCAACGCCAGCCGCCAGCTCATGTGGTTCAGTCTGGTGTTTTCCATCTGGTTCCCCATGCGGGCCACCGGCTGTCTGCTGCACTCGCTGCGCAAGGCCTTCGGTAAGGGCCAGCCCAAGAACATCCTGCTGGATCAGCTGAAAATTTTTCTCTTCGCCATCTGGCTCATGGTATCCATCGGCCTGACGCTGCTGATGATCACCGTGGGCCGCCGGGCGCTGTACTTTGTGTCGGGGATCATCACCGTACCGGACGGCTTCATCAACCTCTGGAGCAAGCTCCGCTTCGTGGCGGTGGCGCTGCTGATGTTCGTACTGGTGACGGTGCTGTATATGCTGGCGCTGGGCCGCCGATGCCCGTTGCGGGAGGTGGCACCGGGCGTGGCCGTGTCGCTGGCGGCGTGGATGCTGCTGTCGCTGGCCTTCTCCTATTATGTGGAAAATCTGGCACACTATACCCAGCTCTACGGCTCCATCGCCACCATTGTGGTGGTGCTGCTGTGGCTGTATATGAGCGGGACGGTGCTGATTTTAGGCGGTGAGCTGAATGCGGTGGTGCTGCACCGGCGCACCCAGCGCCGTCGTGCGGTAGAGGAAAAGGCGGCGGAAAAGGCTGCCCGGCCGACACGGCAGGAAGCTGCGGCGCAGAAGCCTTCCGGGGCGACGCAGCCGCCCCGACAGCCACAGCCGCCTAAACCGGCAGAGCAGCCGGGAAAGGCGAATCCACCCAAACCGGCGGAGCCGCCTAAGCAGACGCAGGGGCAGCCGCCGCAAGAAGCAATACCTCCGGAAAAAGAGCAGCCGGAACGACCGGGAAAGGAACAGTCAGGCTCATGAAGATCATCATTGTAGGAAACGGAAAGGTGGGCTACGCTATCGCCCGCCAGCTGGCGGTGGAGGGCCACGACATCACCATGGTGGACTCCTCCCCGGTGGCGCTGGCCCGTGCTGACAGCACCCTGGACCTCATGTGCGTGGAGGGCAACGGCGCCAGCATCAGCGTGCTGGAGGAGGCCGGCGCCCGGACGGCGGATCTGGTCATCGCTGTCAGCAATCTGGACGAGACGAATCTGGTGTGTTGCCTCATCGCCAAAGCCATGGGGGCCAAGCACACCATCGCACGGGTGCGGAATCCGGACTACCGCCGGGACGCCGCCCTGCTGAAGCGGGAGATCGGGATGGACATGGTCATCAACCCCGATCTGGCGGCGGCACGGGAGATCGCCCGCATCCTCAGCTTCCCCTCCGCCTCCTCCGTGGAGCCCTTCGCCGGCGGCCGTATCGACATGATCGGCATACAGGTGACGGAGCGGGACCGGTTTTACGGGGTGGCCCTCAGTGAGTTCCATCGTATCCGCTCGGCGGAGGTGCTGATCTGCGCTGCCCAGCGGGGGGACGAGTGCATCATCCCCAACGGCAACTTTGTGCCGAGAGAGGGCGACAAGCTCTACATGGTGGGTACCAAGTCCGAGCTCCAGAAGATGCTGCGGGCTATGGGCCGCACCCAGCAGCGGGTCAAGACCGTGTCCCTGCTGGGGGGCAGCCGCATCGCCATGTATCTCACGTGGGAGCTGGCGGTGAGCAATACCAAGGTCTGCATCGTAGAGCAGAAGCACGATAAGTGCCTTCAGCTGGCGGCCCAGCTGCCCACGGCCATGATTATCGAGGGCGACGGCACGGAGGAGGAGCTGCTGACCGAGGCGCTGCTCGGTGCCGAGAACACGGGCCGCGACGTGCAGCTGTTCATGAACCGCATGGAACACGACGACTACCGCAGCGTGCCTGAGCTGTATCAGGCACGCTGCCCTGAGTGCGGCGCGCCGCTGCAAAACGACGAGGTCTGGCTCAAGCGCGGCAACACGGGCTACTTTACCAGAGCAGCCTGCCCCTACTGCGGGCACTGGTATCTGCGCTTTAAGCTGAGCCGCCGCGACGGCCTGCATTGGAGCTTTGCCCGCTGCATCGACCCGGCTACCCCG
>OHXX01000216.1_pt1 | contig 16809 bp, 17 predicted proteins | sample 1580101 | NCBI WGS metagenome assembly OHXX01 (sample SAMEA3882525, study PRJEB24775) | human gut metagenome | biome: human-associated habitat; feature: intestine environment; material: feces | place: Netherlands | collected 2009/2010 | reverse complement strand
AAAGAATAATAAAGTATTATATTAAAAGAAATAATAATAGCATCATCAGCGGATAGACTTCAACTGTTGCTGCTGTAACTATAATGCAAGGTGAAATAATTAAGGTAATGATTCACCACTCCGAAACAATCCGATGTCTCATCGAAAGAGAGAAAGTAATACATCAGGTTTTCGGGTTCTTTCTTTTGGGTCAGGATTTCGTCCACATAGGCAAGAAAGGCGTTTTTGATGCTGTTATCGTTGTAGTAGTCTGCCAACTTTGCCAGTTTACGTTCTATGGGTTTGTTATGCTGCAATTGCATGGCAGATTTCGAGCGTTCAGGCTTCACATCTCCGGTCAGTCCCCCATCATTATAGTATTGGCGGCGCTCGTCATAGACTTGGCTCAGCAGTTGATAGATTCGGGCGGCAGCCTCGTGATTTATGGCGGAGGCAGGCTTCAGTTGTTCTTCCTTGCTCTTCTTCTGCATAGTGGCGTGGTAGGCAAAGTAGAGGATGAAGTCACGGAAGAGCGTGGTTTGGGGCATGATGATTTCTACCAGGACATCCACGTCGGCAAGTACACTGAAGTCCACGGAGTAATAGCGGACACGTCCACGGGTGACGGAATTGACCTTTATGTCGGTTTTCAAGAAGCCCAAGGCCGAGAATTGCTTAATGATGACTTCCTGCCGGGTACGGCGGATACGGGTTTCTTCCTCTACACGCGCCTGGGAGTAATGGAAAGGCTTGTATTTAAAAGAAATCTGTTTTACTGTAAGCCAGTCGAACAGAATCAGCTCGTCGGGAGCCAGACGGTAGTTAAGTAATCGCAACACATTGATGCAGAGAGGTATTTCGGGAGCAGAGAGAGCTTTCTTGGCCATTGTTTCTGTTTTTTAGAATAAAAGTTTTGTAAAGATACGGATAAACTATGGAATTACCATCCGAAATGCCATACTTCATCGTCCCGGATGCCACACTTCAGCAGCTGAAATGCCACACTCCGTTGTCCGAAACCTATGGCATTCCGGACGATGAAGTGTGGCATTTCGGAGAATAAGGTGTGGTATTGGAGGCAACCGAGTGTGGCATTCGGGAAAGTCATCTTTTCATCTTCACCTCGTACAAATCGCCTCTCCGGTCTTTCAGGTTGCGTACACTGCCGTAGGTATGCAGTTCATTCAGCAAGTCCAGATCCACATCCGACACAAGAATCATTTCGGTATTCGGAGTGGCTTCCGCACGCTTGCCGTCTGTGGGGAAAGCGAAGTCGCAGGGAGTGAACACACCGGACTGGGCATACTGGATGTCCATGTTGTGCACGCGGGGAAGATTGCCTACACTGCCGGCTATCACTACAAAGCACTCGTTTTCGATGGCACGAGCATGGGCGCACACCTTTACGCGGCTGTAAGCATTCTGCGTATCGGTAAGGAAAGGAACAAAGAGTATCTGCATGCCTTGGTCCGCCATGATGCGGCTCAGTTCGGGGAACTCTACATCGTAGCATATCAGCACGCCTATCTTAGCACAGTCCGTATCGAAAGTTTGGATGGACTTGCCTCCGCTCAGTCCCCAGGACTTTATCTCGTCGGGAGTGACATGTATCTTTTCGTACATTTCATAACTTCCGTCACGTCGGCAGAGGAATCCTACGTTGTATAGCAGCCCGTCTTCCTTGATAAGCGGCATACTGCCCGTAATAATGTTGATGTTATAGCTGATGGCGAGCTTGACGAAACGCTCCTTGATTTCCTCGGTATAGGCCGCCAGCCCGCGGATAGCCTGCGACTCGCCCTCGTTGTTGAATTTTGCCATCAACGGTGCGTTGAAGTATTCGGGAAAAAGGACAAAGTCACTCTTGTAGTCGCTCACGGCATCCACAAAAAATTCCACTTGCTCAAAAAGGTCATCCAGTGTCTTGTAGGTACGCATCTGCCATTGTACCAAGCCTACGCGGACAGTGGTTTTGGGGTTTACATAGTCTTGTGTGGGAGCCTGATAGTAGATATTGTCCCATTGCAGCAGGCAGGCGTAGTGCTTGGACTCCTCATCATTGGGAAGGTAGTTGCGCATCACCTTTCGCACGTGGAAGTCGTTAGAGAGCTGAAAGGTCAGCACCGGGTCGAAGATCTCCTTTTGCTTCACCTTATCTATGTACTCCTTGGGGCGGATTTGATCGGCATATTTGTAGTAGTTGGGGATACGTCCGCCAAACATGATTGCCTTCAGGTTCAATGTCTCGCAAAGTTCCTTGCGGTATTCATACATACGGCGTGCCAGACGCAGGCCACGGTATTGGGGATGGATAAAGACTTCGATGCCATAAAGTATGTTGCCTTTCGGATTGTGGGTGTTGAAAGTCTCCTTGCCCGTAACCTGGGCGTAAGTGTGGTCGTTCTTCACATCATCGTAGTTCACTATGATGGAAAGCGCACAGCCCACGATTTTCTCGTCAACCACCGTCACAATCTGCCCCTCGGGGAAGATGCGTATCAGTTTTTCTATTTGTTTGTGCGTCCAGAACACATCGCTTCCGTCTGAATAAACGCGCGTAAACGATTGTGCCAACTGGTCATAATCTTCAATCTGCAGATTGCGTATCTGCACCTTATTGATTTTCATTGAATCCATAACTTTCTTGCTATTCCTGATTAAAAACAGTGCAAAGGTACGGTTTATCCTTACATGTTATCTTCCCCTCCGAAGATTTTTCTTTCCCATCTTGAACGGATAAGGGAAAAGATACGGAATTGATAACAAAAAGAGGAGGCATTCATCAGGCCTCCTCTTTCCCGTCTTATATGGACAGTTTCAATGACGGTCTTATCTATTGTTTCTTCTATTCTTCCACAGCTTGGTCATGTCTTCCAGTGTCTTGCCTTTCGTTTCGGGAACAAGCTTCCAGACAAACAGAGCAGCCACCACACAGATGATTCCGTATAAGCCATAAGCAAACATGTGCCCGAACTTGTCTCCCATATCTCCCAAACTCATATTGTACATAGGTACGAAGGTGGAAGATACAATGAAATTGAATATCCATTGGAAGGCTACGGCAATGGCTACTGCAGCGCCACGGATGGTATTCGGGAAGATTTCAGCAATCAGTACCCAGCAGATGGGGCCCCAGCTGAACATGAACGAAGCACTGTAGACCATGATGCTGACAACAGCCAACATGGGAGGAAGCCCTGCCACAACGTTGCAAAGAGCTACTCCGAAAGCACCTATCGCCATGCCGATAGACCCCGAGATGAGCAGCGGTTTACGTCCCCATTTCTCGACTGTAAAGACAGCCAGCAACGTGAACAGAATATTGATGATACCCATGATGACGGTTTGAACCATCGGGTTGCCCATTCCCATCGTTTCGAAGATACGCGGTGCGAAATAGAGTACGGCGTTGATACCTACCGCTTGCTGGAATACACTCAGCATGATACCGATAAAGATAACCATCCAGCCATAAGTGAAAAGCTTTTCCGTCTTTTCCTCTGCCGTGGCTTTGATTTGAGACAGAATAACCTTTGCCTGAGCCAAGCCGTTGATACGGCTTAACACCTGGAGTGCCTTATCATCCTTGCCACTCATGGCAAGATAGCGTGGCGTTTCGGGAACAAACAGTACGAGCAACGCAAAGACTCCTGCAGGAACAGCCTCACTGACAAACATCAGACGCCATCCTATCTCTGTGGTCCATGCTGCCGCTTCGGGATTCAGAATCTGGTTGACTCCTTCAATGGCCTTTATCACCGGATTTGAATTCTCGCCCAGAATAAGGAAATTCACGAAGTAAACCACCAACTGGCCGAAGATAATGGCAAACTGATTCCATGATACCAGAGTCCCGCGAATGTTGCTCGGCGCAATTTCCGCAATATACATCGGGCAGATGGCCGATGCCAAACCTACGCCGATTCCTCCCAATACACGGTAGAAATTGAATGCCACGAGCAAGGAATAGGAAGGAACACCATAGTCGAAGAAAAGGAATTCCGGGTAGTAGGAGCCCAATGCCGACAGAAAGAACAAGACGCCGGCTATGAAAAGAGAATTCTTACGTCCCAGATTGGATGCGAAGAATCCCGAAAGAGCACTACCGATGATACATCCGATAAGTGCACTGGAAGAGGTAATGCCGTGAATCGTATCTGTGTAGACAAAATCGGAGGCACCCATAAAAAATGCCTGAAGCCCTTTATCGGCACCGGATATGACTGCTGTATCGTAGCCGAAAAGCAAGCCCCCGATGACGGCTACCAGCACAATAGAGAAGAGGTAGAGTTTACTGCCTTTTTCTGTATAATTCATGATATTAATGATTAATGGTTAATGATTAGCGATTAATGATTAGCGATTAATGATTAATATTGAAACACCTCATGCGCAACTTATTAACCACTAATCACTAAACATTGATCATTATTAGCAGTACATATTCACGATTGCCTCATACAATTCCTGCTTGCCGCTGGTCTGTTTCGGCTCACCGTTGGCTTTTGCGTAAGCTACCAAATCCTCCAGCGTCAGTTTGCCATCTTCAAATTCCTTGCCTTTACCACTGTCGAAGGAAGCATAGCGGTCGGCCAGCATCTTCTTGTAAGGAGACTCTTCAAGCAATTTGGCTGCACTTTCCAGTGCACGTGCCATCACGTCCATACCGGCGATGTGGGCAATGAAAATGTCTTCCAGGTCGGTGGAGTTGCGACGGGTCTTGGCATCGAAGTTTGTACCACCATTGCCAAAGCCTCCGTTACGGATGATTTGCATCATTGCCTGGGTCAGTTCGAAGTTGTCAATGGGGAACTGGTCTGTATCCCAGCCGTTCTGGTAGTCACCACGGTTGGCGTCGATGGAGCCGAGCATACCGTTGTCTACGGCTACTGCGAGTTCGTGCTCGAAGGTGTGGCCCGCCAAAGTAGCGTGGTTCACTTCGATGTTCACCTTGAAATCTTTGTCCAGATTGTGAGCCTTCAAGAAGCCGATAACGGTTTCGGTGTCTACATCATACTGGTGTTTTGTAGGTTCCATCGGTTTCGGTTCAATCAAGAAGGTACCTTTGAAGCCGCGGGCACGTGCATAGTCGCGGGCGATGGTCAACATCTGTGCGAGGTGCTCTTTCTCACGCTTCTGGTCTGTATTCAGCAATGACATGTAGCCTTCGCGACCGCCCCAGAATACATAGTTTGAGCCTCCCAGTTCGATAGTAGCGTCGATGGCGTTTTTGATTTGGATGGCGGCACGTGCCACAACATCGAAATCGGGATTGGTGGCTGCACCATTCATGTAGCGGGCATGGCCGAATACGTTGGCAGTACCCCACAACAGTTTGATGCCGGTTTCTGCTTGTTTCTGCTTGGCATACGCTACGATTTCCTTCAAGTTGGCTTCGTATTCTTCAATGGTCTCGGCTTCTTCGCAGAGGTCTACATCGTGGAAGCAGTAGTATTCGATACCCATTTTCTGCATGAATTCAAAGCCGGCGTCCATTTTGTTCTTGGCAGCCTGAACCTTGTCAGCCTCACCGTTCCAGGGGAATTTCTTTGTTCCGCCACCGAATTGGTCACCACCTTCTGCGCAAAGAGTGTGCCACCATGCCATGGCGAACTTCAGCCATTCGCTCATTTTCTTACCCATGATTACTTTATCGGCATCGTAATAACGGAATGCCATCGGGTTCTTGCTCTCTTTACCTTCGAATTTAATCTTTCCTATTCCGGGAAAATACTCTTTTGTTGCCATAAGAATTTAATGTTTTAATGTGAGAATGTGCCAATGACAGACACATTCATCACGGGGTTAATTATTAATTTATTGTTTTAACGTGCTAACGTTTTAATGTGCACATTAGCACATTACCCAGTGTTTCCAGCGCGCATATGCGTCGGCATAAGCCTGGCGGTCTGCCACTTTCGGCTCTATCACCTCGAGCTTCTCAAGCGTGGCAAATGCTTCGTTGTTGTCCTTGTATATGCCCACACCGATTCCGGCGCCTTTGGCGGCACCTACAGAGCCGTCGGTATCATACAGTTCGATGACAGCTCCCGTCACACCGGCCAATGTCTCGCGGAACAGCGGGCTGAGGAACATATTAGCCTTGCCTGCATGAATTTTCTGCACGGGAATGCCCATTTGTTCCATGATGTCGATTCCATATTTAAAGGAAAAAACGATACCTTCCTGCGCTGCACGGATGATATGCTGTTTGCCGTGCTGGTTGAAGTTGATGCCATGAATGGAGCAGCCTATTTCCTTGTTCTCCAGCATACGCTCCGCACCGTTTCCAAAGGGCAGGATACTGATACCGGCACTGCCGATGGGAGCTTGCGCCGCCAGCAGATTCATATCGCTGTAGGAGATGCCTTCGGGAGCAACGGTGCGTTTTACCCATGAATTGAGAATGCCCGTACCATTGATGCACAGCAGAACACCCAGACGGGTTTGCCCGGCAGCATGGTTGACGTGTGCAAAGGTGTTGACACGTGACTTGGGGTCGTAGTTCACCTCACCGTTCACGCCGTATACCACGCCGGACGTTCCGGCGGTGGAAGCTATTTCACCCGGATTGAATACATTCAGGGAAAGGGCATTGTTGGGCTGGTCGCCGGCACGGTAAGTGATAGGCGTACCTTCTTTCAGACCCAGCTCTGCGGCTGCAGCAGCATTGACACGTCCCTGCTCGGAGAAAGTCGGTTTGATGTCGGCAATCAGAGAGGAGTCGAATCCATAATAGTCCATCAGAAAGTCGGCAACCCGGTTGTTCTTGAAATCCCAGAACATCCCTTCGGACAAACCGGACACCGTGGTACAGATGGTACCGCTCAACTTCATGGCGATATAGTCGCCCGGCAGCATTATCTTATGAATCTTTTCGTAAACGGAAGGCTCATTCTCCTTAATCCAAGCCAGTTTGGAGGCCGTGAAGTTGCCCGGAGAATTCAGCAGATGTGAAAGGCAAGTCTCCTCTCCCAATGTTTCGAAAGCCTTTTGTCCGTAGGGCACGGCTCTGGAGTCGCACCAGATAATGGCAGGACGCAACACCTGCTGGTTTTTATCTACACATACCAAGCCATGCATCTGATAAGAGATACCGATCGCCTTGATGTCTTCTGCGTTTACTCCGGATTCTGCCAATACCGCTTGTGTGGCCAGTTTCAAGTTTTCCCACCAGTTTCCGGGGTCTTGCTCTGCCCAGCCGGGCTTCACTGCGATAATTTCCGCTTCAGTCTTGGGGAAGAAGGCAGACGATACACACTTGCCGCTTTCCGCATTTACCAGACTCGCTTTTACAGACGAGCTGCCGATGTCATAACCTAATAAATACATTTCTATCAATATTAAAATGAAAGTGATATGAAGAATTTACAATCCGGCTACCGTCGGATTTTATTGTATATCTTTTTGTCGAAACGGTAGTAGCGTGCCGCCCGGTGGGCCACGCCCTGCTGTTTTTCTTCCAGGGGGACGACATACTCCATCAAGGCAATTTTTTTATGGAAATTGCGTACGTCGTACTGCTTGTCATACACCAGTTCGTACAAAGTGCGAAGCTGGGATGCGGTGAACTTACGCGGCAACAAGTCGAACAGTGAAGACGGGTTGAACTCGACGTACTGACGGACATAGGTAATGGCCTCCTTGATAATCAGGTTGTGGTCGAATGCCAGAGCCTTTATATCCGGCATGGCTACCCAACTAGCTTGATAATTGTCCAAATCACGGTTCAATGCGCGGTCTATCTTCACCAGGGAAAGATAGGATATGGTGACAATACGCTCTACCTTGGACTGCATGGCACGTTCCAGCCAATGTACATCTCTGGGGTCCTTCGTACGGTTTTTTGAGCCGAATGCCTTGAATTGCATCAGATTGACGTTCTTCAGCCCCGTCAATTCATTCAACACCCGTTTGGCAGCTTCATCCAAATCCTCATCCATGTAAATCAAACTTCCGGGAAGCTTCATATCATGAAAGATTTCTCCTTCTTCCTCTCCTGCACGCTTAATCAGCAGAACCTTTAGCTGTTCTCCGTCAAAACCAATCACTACACAGTCCACAGAGATATGATTGTTTGCCAACGGCGTTTTTTGTTCTATGTTTTGCATAATATATCTCGTTAAGCGCTGCAAATATAAATAGGTTTTTCTAATTTGCAATAAAGGAAAAGAATATTTTTATAATATTATAAAGCATTATTTTTCAACTGAATACATATCTTACTTTATACAATATCATTTTCAGTTGTTATCGTATGGAATACAATATGTAATTTACAAGAATATACAAGAGGTCTAATTGTAGGAAGTACAATAAGGAGAAAGTGTTTCATTTATAAGTATTTCAGCCTCCGGATACCACAGAAGGCCCAAGCATACATATTGTATTTTAGCTTCCCTCCTTAAAGTAAGGGCATTGCACAAAAAACATCCGTTTGTGCGGTGAATATCAGAAAAACCTCTACCTTTGCAGCACTTTTTATTTAAACACTAAAAAACGAGTAAATATGAAAGCATTTGTATTTCCGGGTCAAGGTGCCCAATTCGTTGGCATGGGAAAGGACCTGTACGAAAATTCGGCATTAGCCAAGGAACTTTTTGAGAAAGCAAATGATATCCTCGGGTATCGTATTACTGATATTATGTTCAACGGAACAGATGAAGACCTGCGCCAGACTAAAGTTACCCAACCTGCCGTGTTCCTTCATTCCGTTATTTCCGCCCTCTGCATGGGCGATGACTTTAAGCCGGAGATGACCGCCGGTCACTCATTGGGCGAGTTCTCTGCCTTGGTTGCTGCCGGTGCACTGAGCTTTGAAGATGGTCTGAAACTGGTGTATGCCCGTGCCATGGCTATGCAAAAGGCTTGCGAGGCACAGCCCTCCACTATGGCAGCCATTATTGCCCTGCCGGATGAAAAGGTTGAGGAAATCTGCGCTCAAGTAAGTGCTGAAGGTGAAGTTTGCGTGGCAGCCAACTATAACTGCCCGGGACAGATTGTAATTTCCGGTTCCATAGAAGGTATCAACAAGGCTTGCGATCTGATGAAGGCTGCAGGTGCAAAGCGTGCTCTGCCGTTGAAGGTAGGCGGTGCGTTCCACTCTCCGCTGATGAACCCTGCCAAAGTTGAACTGGAAGCAGCCATCAATGCAACAGAAATCCATGCTCCGAAGTGCCCCGTATATCAGAATGTAGACGCTATGCCTCATACTGACCCGGTAGAAATCAAGAAGAACCTGGTGGCTCAGCTGACAGCATCGGTACGTTGGACGCAAACAGTGAAGAACATGGTTGCCGATGGTGCTACGGACTTCACAGAGTGCGGTCCTGGTGCAGTGCTGCAAGGTCTTATCAAGAAGATTGCACCGGAAGCTACGGCTCACGGGATTGCATAATTCCTTAAATAGAATATTTTCAAGGCTGTCTTTCTTCAAATAGACAGCCTTTCTTGTTTTAGTAGGCCATTTCCTTTATATTTGCCACTCACAACAAAATGGGATATATGGAAAAGATTACGGAGTTCAGAAATACCTTGGCAGTACCTATTCATAAGTTATCGATAGACTCTCTGGTACAAGAGGTATGCCTCTGCCCCGAGTATTTTGAAGATATATACCGATTGACATACGATGAAAAACAGACGGTGTCATGGCGAGCAATATGGGTATGCGAGAAATTGAGCGAAATCCATCCCGACTGGTTCATCCTACTGTACGATGAAATCATTCAACGGCTGATAGACTGCACGCACGACGGTTCCAAACGTCTCTTATTATCTATACTGTATAATATTCCCATCCCTACTCCAATCTCCGTCGATTTGCTGAATTACTGCCTGGACCACATGCTATCTCCGCAAGAAAGCATAGGAGTGCAAGCCCTTTCCATCAGAATAGCCTATCTGCTTTGCAGGAAGGAGCCGGAACTGCTACAGGAATTGCAACTGATACTAGAAAATACAGAGCTTGATTTTTATTCAACTGGAGTCAGAACCACTGTTCGGAATACGCTGAAAAAGATACGTGCCACAAAGGGGCGCAAGTAAACAAAAAGTAATCACTGAAATAAAAAGTACGTTCTTTTGTTTTTTATTTCCGATTTTCCCTTACCTTTGTTGCCGTAAAGACAAAGGGGTGCCCCGACGGGCTGAGATTATACCCTCGAACCTGATGCAGTTAGTACTGCCGTAGGAATTGGATATTTCTTTCTTCACTGAACTTGCCGTAAAGACGCTTCTTTGTATTTACTTCCATTGTTTTATTTCTTAATGAACAGAAAAATGAAAGTATTGGTCAACAACAAGGAAGTGAAAACCGGCGCCACTACCCTTTCACAACTTATCGAGGAACTTGCCCTACCGATGCAAGGCATTGCCGTGGCCGTAGACAACCGTATTGTACTTCGCACGGAATGGACAAAATGCATCCTGAGGGAATACATGCCCATCATCATTATCAAAGCAGCTTGCGGAGGGTGAGGAAGATGAAGGACGAGAGACTGAAAAACGGAGGAATGCAGTTCATCACGCACTATACGGAACGATATTCGTATCTGGATGCTGCACGCATGGCTCTTGAGGGCGGTTGCCGCTGGGTGCAACTGCGCATGAAAGACACCCCGGTGGAAACGATAGAACCCGTAGCTTTGGAAGTGCAGGCCCTTTGCCGGCAATACGGTGCCACCTTCATCATTGACGACCATGTGGAACTGGCGCGAAAACTGCATGCCGACGGCGTACATCTTGGAAAGAAAGACATGCCCATAGCCGACGCACGCCGGATTCTGGGCGCGGAGTACATTATAGGCGGTACCGCCAATACTTTTGAGGATGTACTGCAACACTACAAAGCCGGTGCCGACTACATAGGCTGCGGCCCCTTCCGCTACACCACTACCAAGAAGAATCTGAGTCCGATATTGGGACTGGAAGGATATACAGCTATCATCCACCGGATGCAGGAGAAGGATATACACCTTCCGATAGTAGCCATCGGTGGAATAACCATAGCGGATATTCCAGCCGTTATGCAGACGGGGGTAAGCGGGATTGCCCTTTCGGGCACGGTACTGCATGCCGATAGTCCGGCAGATGAAATGAAAAGAATCATTTCTTTAATGGAGAATGAAAAATAAAGAATTAATATATGACGACTGATATGGAAAAATTAGTGATTGCGGAACGTGAGTTCAACTCCCGTCTGTTTTTAGGAACCGGAAAGTTCAATTCCGATGAAGTGATGGAGCAGTCTATCCTGGCATCCGGCACAGAAATGGTGACGGTAGCCATGAAACGCATTGAACTGGACAACAAGGAAGACAATATGCTGGTACACATACAGCATCCCGGTATCCAGCTTCTGCCCAACACCTCCGGCGTGCGCAATGCCGAAGAAGCTGTTTTTGCTGCAGCTCTCCTGTCAGCCTGTTGATTTTTCTTCTGCCTTTTATCCGGACATACTGAAACTGGAGATACACCCCGACCCCCGCTATCTGTTGCCCGATTCTATGGAGACGCTGAAAGCCACAGAAGAACTGGTCAAGTTAGGATTTGTGGTACTGCCCTATTGCCAGGCCGACCCCACACTGTGCAAGAGGCTGGAAGAAGCCGGTGCCGCCACCGTCATGCCGCTGGGTGCTCCTATCGGTACAAACAAAGGACTACAGACAAGGGATTTCCTGAGAATAATCATTGAACAAGCCAATATCCCCGTAGTGGTGGATGCCGGTATCGGTGCCCCGAGCCATGCGGCAGAGGCTATGGAAATGGGCGCTTCGGCTTGCCTGGTGAATACAGCCATTGCAGTGGCGGGCGACCCCGTGACCATGGCGGTAGCGTTCAAGCAGGCTGTAGAGGCGGGACGCATGGCATACGAAGCAGGTCTGGGCATACAGGCAGATAATTTTGTTGCGGAAGCCAGCTCACCGCTGACGGCTTTCTTGAATGAAAAATGACAAAACAGGGAGATTTACGATTAGACAATTTACGATTTACGATTGAAGTTACTCATGCAATCATAAACCTACCGGTTGAGAGAGGTTGTTTAACAATACAAACTCCAATCGTAAATTGTCTAATCGTAAATCTCTACATAACAAAACCTAAAGAAAAATGAACCAGAAGATAAAATTCCCCCGTTCCGAGAAAGTATATTTGCCGGGCACCTTGTTTCCCGAATTGCGCGTAGCTATGCGCAAGGTGGAGCAAGTGCCCAGTACGAACTTCATTGATGGAGAAAAGGTACTTACTCCGAATCCGGAAGTGTATGTGTATGATACCAGCGGACCGTTCAGCGACCCTGCCGTCGAAGTGGATTTGAAGAAAGGGCTGCCCCGTCTGCGCGAGCCGTGGATACTGAAACGCGGCGATGTGGAGCAGCTTTCCGAAATAACGTCGGAGTACGGACGCATGCGCCGCGACGACCAGTCGCTCGACTCTCTGCGCTTTGAGCATATCACCCTGCCCTACCGCGCCCTTCAAGGAAAATGCTGCACACAGATGTACTATGCCAAACAAGGTATCATCACGCCTGAAATGGAGTATGTGGCGATTCGCGAGAACATGAACTGCGCGGAGCTGGGAATAGAGACGCACATCACACCGGAATTTGTACGCCAGGAGATTGCTGCCGGACGCGCCCTGCTTCCTGCCAACATCAACCATCCCGAAGCAGAGCCGATGATTATAGGCCGTAACTTCCTGGTGAAGATAAATACCAATATCGGAAACTCCGCCACCACCTCGGGCATCGAAGAAGAGGTAGAGAAAGCATTGTGGAGCTGCAAATGGGGCGGCGACACGCTGATGGACCTCTCCACGGGCGAGAACATACACGAAACGCGCGAATGGATTATCCGCAACTGTCCCGTTCCCGTGGGCACTGTCCCCATCTACCAGGCATTGGAGAAAGTGAACGGCAAGGTGGAAGACCTCACCTGGGAAATCTACCGCGACACCTTGATTGAACAATGCGAGCAGGGAGTGGACTACTTCACCATCCATGCCGGCATACGCCGCCACAATGTGCATCTGGCCGAGAAAAGGTTGTGCGGCATCGTGAGCCGTGGCGGCAGCATCATGAGCAAATGGTGCCTGGTGCACGACCGCGAAAGTTTCCTTTACGAACACTTTGATGACATTTGCGACATTCTGGCACAGTATGACGTTGCCATCTCTTTGGGAGACGGGCTGCGTCCGGGGTCTACGCACGATGCCAACGATGAAGCGCAGTTTGCAGAACTCGACACGATGGGCGAGCTTGTGCTGCGTGCCTGGGACAAGAATGTGCAGGCTTTCATCGAAGGTCCCGGCCACGTGCCCATGCACAAGATTAAGGAGAATATGGAGCGCCAGATAGAAAAATGCCACGATGCGCCTTTCTATACGCTCGGCCCCATCGTGACGGACATCGCACCGGGATACGACCATATCACGTCCGCCATCGGTGCAGCGCAGATAGGCTGGCTGGGTACGGCGATGCTCTGCTATGTCACTCCCAAAGAGCATCTGGCACTGCCCGATAAGGAGGATGTGCGTGTAGGTGTCATCACCTATAAGATAGCCGCCCATGCCGCCGACCTGGCAAAAGGGCATCCCGGAGCACAAGTGCGTGACAATGCACTGAGCAAAGCACGTTATGAATTCCGCTGGAAAGACCAGTTTGACTTGTCGCTCGACCCGGAACGTGCGTTCAGCTATTTTCATGCAGGGAAGCATGTGGATGGGGAGTATTGCACGATGTGCGGACCGAACTTCTGTGCAATGCGGTTGTCGAGAGAATTAAAAAAGAAATAAATGGGAATTGATAGAACACTATGTTTTCAGACGAATTAGAACATATATCCTGGGAGGAAACCACGGCACGCATCCATGCCAAGACAGATGCGGATGTACGCCGTGCCCTCTCCAAAGAACATTGTAATGTAGAGGACTTCATGGCCCTCATCTCACCCGCCGCTGCCCCCTATCTGGAGACGATGGCACGATTGAGCAAGAAATACACCGAGGCACGATTCGGGAAGACCATCTCCATGTTCGTGCCTCTTTACATCACGAATTCCTGCACCAACTCTTGCGTGTATTGCGGTTTCCACATCAGCAACCCCATGCCGCGTACCATACTGACGGAAGAAGAAATCGTGAACGAGTACAAGGCCATCAAGAAGCTGGCACCTTTCGAGAATTTGCTGTTGGTGACGGGAGAAAATCCGGCCAAAGCAGGCGTGCCCTACATAGCCCGCGCACTGGACCTGGCAAAACCCTACTTCAGCAATCTGAAAATAGAAGTGATGCCCTTAAAAACGGAAGAGTATGCAGAGCTGAAAGAGCACGGCATGAACGGTGTGATTTGTTTCCAGGAAACCTATCACAAAGAAAACTATGAGAAACTTCATCCGACAGGACCGAAACCCCCGCGGCATGAAGTCCAAGTTTGAATGGCGTGTCAACGGTTTTGACCGTATGGGGCAGGCAGGCGTCCATTCCATCGGCATGGGAGTGCTCATCGGTCTGGAGAAAGAATGGCGGACAGACATCACCATGATGGCTTATCACCTGCGCTATCTCCAGAAACATTATTGGCAGACGAAATACAGCGTCAACTTCCCCCGTATGCGTCCTTCGGAGAATGGCGGCTTCCAGCCCAATGTCATCATGAGCGACTGCGAACTGGCACAAGTCACTTTTGCCATGCGTATCTTTGACCATGATGTGGACATCTCCTACTCCACCCGCGAGCCTGCCGATATACGCGACCATATGGCAACACTTGGTGTGACAACCATGAGCGCCGAAAGCAAGACCGAGCCGGGAGGATATTACAGCTATCCGCAAACGCTGGAACAGTTTCATGTCAGCGACGAGCGCAAGGCTGTGGAAGTGGACAAAGCGTTGAAACGCCTGGGGCGCGAACCGGTGTGGAAAGATTGGGATGCGAGTTTTGATTTGAAGGCTTTCAAGAGATGAGTGACCGAATACAGAACCTTAATAACAATGAACAAATGAACCGATATGCCAGACAAACGTCCCTTCCCGAAATAGGCGAAGCCGGACAAGAGAAACTGCGTAATGCCAAGGTGTTGATAGTCGGTGTGGGAGGATTGGGTTCTCCCATTGCCCTCTATCTGGCGGGAGCAGGAGTCGGAACGCTGGGATTGGTGGACGATGACCAGGTCAGCATCAGTAATCTTCAACGTCAGGTTCTGTATGCTGAAGCTGACCTTGGACAGCCTAAACCTCTATGTGGCGCCCGTAGAGTGCAGGGTTTGAACAGCGATGTAAACGTGGAAGTATACCCCTTCCGTCTGGACAAGAAGAATGCCGGAGAACTGATAAGGAACTACGATATAGTGGTAGACGGATGCGATAACTTCGCTACCCGCTACTTGCTGAATGACGTATGCAACGCTTGGGGCAAGCCCTACGTTTATGGTGCCATTCAAGGCTTTGAAGGCCAAGTGTCCGTCTTCTGCTACGGTGAGGGTGCAAAAAACTATCGTGACCTCTATCCGGATGAAGAAGGGACACTGCTCATGCCATCTCCGGACAAATCGGTTATCGGCGTAACCCCTGCCATTGTGGGTAGCGTAGAAGCCAATGAAGTGTTGAAACTGATTTGCGGCTACGGTGAACCCTTGGCAGGAAAGCTATGGACGATTGATTTAAGAACCATGCAGTCGTATATTCTCTCACTATAGGCAAACATCCATAAAGATATGAAACTGATAGTCATTACCACGCCGCAATTCTTTGAAGGAGAAGCAGCGGCAGTTACCTCCTTATTCCAAAACGGTTTGGAAATACTCCATCTGCGCAAGCCGGGAGCTTCGGCAGAAGAGATGGAGTATTTCCTGCGGCAGTTGCCGATGGAATATATGCCGCGCATTGTCACGCATGAGCAATTCCAGCTGGCATCCGTTTTCGGTCTGAAAGGAATTCATCTGAACGGGCGCAATCCGCAGATACCGTCCGGATATAAGGGACATGTCAGTCGCTCTTGTCACTCTCTTGAAGAAGTGTTGAAACATAAATCAGATTGTAGCTATGTGTTCCTCAGTCCCATTTATGACAGTATATCCAAAGAAGGCTACTCTTCCGCTTACTCCTGCGATACCTTGAAGAAAGCACAGCAAGCAGGTATCATCGATTCCAACGTCATGGCATTGGGTGGCATCAGCCTGGAGCATCTTCCGGAAATAGCCGTTTTAGGTTTCGGAGGTGCCGTACTGCTGGGAGATGTCTGGCAGCAAGCGAAGGAAGCTTTCATCCCCCACTTCCTCCACCTGAAACAGCTCTCCTCCCCCCTTTAATTTTTAATTTCTAATTTTTAATTATTTCATGCTTCCCCCTATTATCCTTTCCATTGCCGGTTCCGACTGTTCGGGCGGTGCAGGCATACAAGCAGACATAAAGACCATTTCCGCTTTGGGAGGTTATGCCGCTTCCGTCATCACGGCTGTTACTGCACAAAACACACTGGGAGTACAATCGGTTTATCCGATACCTGCGGATATGGTTAAGGCACAAATCACCTCTGTTATGGATGATTTAAGGCCGGATGCCGTCAAGATAGGTATGGTATATGATGCCGGTATTGTGACCACCATTGTCGATTGTCTTCAGACATATACTCCGGAGTGTATAGTCTATGACCCCGTCATGATATCGACCAGCGGACGGCGGCTGATGACCGAAGAAACCATACAAGTCATTAAGACGGAACTGTTTCCGCTATGCACCCTCATTACTCCCAACCTGAATGAAGCAAGCCTGCTTTGGGGGCAAACCATTACCGGTACTGTGGAGATGCGACAAGCGGCACAGGAATTATCC
>OHXX01000210.1_pt1 | contig 17150 bp, 18 predicted proteins | sample 1580101 | NCBI WGS metagenome assembly OHXX01 (sample SAMEA3882525, study PRJEB24775) | human gut metagenome | biome: human-associated habitat; feature: intestine environment; material: feces | place: Netherlands | collected 2009/2010 | reverse complement strand
AGCCCACCTCCGGACACTCAGGCAGCTGCATCAGGCCGGACACCATCTCGTTGAAGGTGCCGTCGCCGCCGGCGCAGACCACCAGATCGTATGCTCCGCCCAACTCCGCCGCCGCACGGGTGGCATCTCCACGTCCCTCGGTGAGGAATACCTTCACCAGATAGCCCGCCTTGGAAAAGCAGGCCACCGCATCAAACAGCGGCGCAAAGGACTTGGTGCGCCCCGCACGGGGATTGACGATAAACAGAAGCTTTTTATCCATACCGGTTCTCCTCTTTTGCACACGGTTCTCGGTTTTGTGTTTCCACAGAAGACAGCATAGTATGTTTATTATACTCCTCTCCGGTGGAAAAAGCAATGGGGCTGCGGGGGGACGCCTGAACAGTTTCTGAACACATTCTTAAAGAAAAATTTGCCCGGCGGGCTTGCAATGGCGGCGGGCTTTCGGTATGATATAAGATATTATGGTACGTTGTGCGTACCTACTTCGGCGGAAGGAGTCCACCCATGAAGCAGCAAAAAAGCCACTATTTCAAATGGGGCCTGACGGTGTTTCTCACCGTCTGCGCCATCCTTGCTTTTTACGATACATTTTATATGAACGGCACCCTCCAGCGCTATCTGAGCAAGCTGGTGACGGTGCTGGCTCCGGTGCTGTACGGCTTCGCCATGGCCTATCTGCTGGCACCCATCGTCAACTGGATCGAGGGCTTGATCCGTAAGGGGCTGAAGCGGCTGAGCAAGGGTCAGGAGCCCAAGATCAGGGGCGGTCTGCTGCGAGGCGTCAGTATCCTGCTGACGTGGGCCGTGGTGGCGTACCTGCTGTATCTGTTGATGAGCGTGCTGATCCCCCAGCTCATCGACAGCGTGGCCATGCTTATCAACAACGCCGAAAGCTACTATAATAAGATATATGTCTGGGTCACCAATCTGCTGGAGAAGAACCCGGAGATCGCCGGCTGGATGGAGACGAATCTGGAGAACTACTACAATGACCTCATGAAGGTGCTGACGGAGCAGGTACTGCCCGGCGCCCAGCAGATGCTCACCACCATCACCGGCGGCATCTGGACAGGCATCTGGGGTCTTGTGACCTTCACCACCAACTTCCTGGTGGGCATCATCATCTCCGTGTATCTGCTGGCCATGAAGGAGAAGAGTCTGGCCCGGTGCTGCAAGCTGCTGTATGCCCTCCTGCAGGAGGAGCAGGCCCGCTGGGTGGTGCGGGCCACCCGCAAGACGAATCAGATCTTCAGCGGCTTCGTCCGGGGCAAGATGCTGGACTCCCTCATCATCGGCATTCTGTGCTTCATCGGCTGCTCCATCTTCTCACTGCCCTACACGCCCCTTGTGAGTGTGGTGGTTGGCGTCACCAACATGATTCCCTTCTTCGGGCCGTTCCTGGGCGCAGTACCCAGTGCCTTCCTGATCCTGCTGGTGAGCCCCAAGCAGTGCCTGATCTTCATCGTGTTCGTCATCGTTCTGCAGCAGATCGACGGCAACATCATCGGCCCCAAGATCCTGGGCGATGCCACCGGCATCTCCAGCTTCTGGGTGGTGGTGGCCATCACCGTGGGCGGCGGCTTTGCCGGGGTGCTGGGAATGTTCCTGGGCGTCCCCATCTTCGCCTGCCTGCAGACGCTGGTAAAGTACCTCACCGACCGGCGGCTGGAAAATCGTCATATGCCGCTGGAGGCCTGCGAATACGTCCACCGGGATCAGGAGCCCATGCCGCCGGAGGAGCCTCCCGCTCCGCCAACGGAGACCAACTGACAGCGCAGCTCCCGCACCGGCATCCCATCAGGGGATGCCGGTGCTTTTTTGCGGGCCGCCGGGTTTTGCCGGGGAGGTGTGAGAGCTTTCCCCGCATTTTTTTGCAAAAACGAAACTTTCTCTTGCAAACCGTGGGGAAATGTGGTACATTGCACTTCGACAACTGCATATCGACAGGCCCTCGCCGGGTGATGCCACACGATCACACAGGCCGGGGGCGACCATTATTTCTGGCCTGCCGCCGAAAGGGCGGCAAGGAAGGAGAAGACATGAAGAAGAGACTATTGGCTCTTTTCCTGACGCTGGGACTGGTCTGCACCGTACTCACCGCTTGCGGAGACGGCAGCAAAGGCCAGGGCGGACAAGGAAATAACGGCGGCGAAGCAGTCAACGGCGGAGAGATCACCGTTGGCATCGCCAAGGACCTGGATGACAGTCTTGACCCTCACCGGATGGTGACCGCAGGAACCAGAGAGGTCTTGTTCAACCTGTTTGAGGGCTTGGTAAAGCCCAATTCCAAGGGTGAATTGATCCCCGCTGTTGCGGAGCGCTACGAGCTGTCTGAGGACGGAAGGACTTATACCTTTACCCTGCGTGAGGGTGTGAAGTTCCACAATGGCGCAACGGTGACGGCGGAGGATGTGGTATATTCCATCGAACGCTGCGCCGATACATCGGAGGGTACGCCTCTGGTGCCGGCGTTTTCTGTTATTCAGGAGGTCAAGGCCGTTGACGAAAGGACCGTGACCATCACCATTGCCCAGCGGGATCTGGAGTTCATCAGCTATCTCACCAGCGCCATCATCCCCAAGGGCTACGACGATCAGGCTACCCATCCCGTGGGTACCGGCCCGTTCATGTACGTGTCCCGCTCCCCGCAGGAGAACTTCGTCATCCAGCGCTTTGACGATTACTGGGGAACCCCCGCCTATCTGGATAAGGTGACCTATAAAATTTACGAGAGCGCCGATGCGCTGGTGACGGCCCTGAAGGGCAAGTCCATCGACCTGTGCGCCCATCTGACCTCGTCTCAGACGGCTCAGCTGGACAGCGACTTCCAGATTCTGGAGGGCACCATGAATCTGGTGCAGGCGGTGTATCTGAACAACGCCGTGGCCCCCTTTGACAATCAGCAGGTGCGTCAGGCCCTGTGCTACGCCATCGATCGCCAGACCATCATGGACATGATCGCCGACGGCCACGGTACGGCGCTGGGCAGCAGCATCTATCCGGCCTTCACCAAGTACTTCCTGCCGGAGCTGGTGCAGAAGTACCCCTATGACCCCGCCAAGGCCAAGGAGCTGCTGGCACAGGCCGGCTATCCCAACGGCTTTGACATGACCATCTCCGTTCCCTCCAACTATCAGCCCCATATGGACACGGCGGAGGTGGTGGCCGAGCAGCTGCGTGCTGTGGGCGTCAACGTCACCATCCAGCCCATGGAGTGGGGCGTGTGGCACGAGCAGGTCTATAAGGGCCGGGACTTCCAGGCCACGCTGGTGGGTCTGGATGCCAGTGCCATGACGGCCCGTGCGCTGCTGGAGCGCTTTACCTCGGATCACGCCAAAAACTTTGTCAACTACAACAATCCCGACTACGATGCGCTGTTCACGCAGGCCCTGAATGCCTCCAACGATGCGCAGCAGGCGGAGGTCTACAAGCAAATGGAGACCATGCTCTCCGACACCGCCGCCAACCTGTACATTCAGGATCTGGCGGATCTGGTGGCCATGCGTCAGAATCTGGCGGGGCTGGAGTTCTACCCCATCTATGTGCTGGATCTGTCCACGGTGCATTTTGTGAAATAAGGACGGCGAGACCGTCCCCATAGAAATGAGGCGATGACCATGAAATATGCGGCAAAGAAGATCGTGTGGATGCTGCTGACCATGGTCATCGTCTCATTTTTGGCCTTTCTGGCCTTTCGCATCATTCCCGGCGACCCCACCGCCAAACTGCTGGGCGAACAGGCCACCCCGGAGCGGGTGGAGGCCCTGCGGCAGGAGCTGGGACTGGACCGCCCGTTTCTGGAGCGGTACGTCAGCTGGCTGGGGGATTTCGTCCGGGGGGACATGGGCTCGTCGTACAATTACAGTATGCCGGTGAGCCAGATGCTGCAGGGGAAAATTCCCGTGACGGGGCTTTTGACCCTGCTGTCGTTTCTGCTGATCGTGGTGCTGTCCATCCCGCTGGGACTCTTCACCGCCCGCCACAGCGGCGGGGCGCTGGATAAGGCCCTGACGGTGGTGAATCAGGTACTGATGGCGGTGCCGGCCTTCTTTACCGGCATCCTGCTGACGTACCTGTTCGGCCTGCTGCTGCGGTGGTTCGTGCCGGGGAGCTTCGTCTCACCGGCGGAGAGCTTCTGGCAGAGCGCCGGCTATCTGGTCTTCCCCGCCGCCGCCATCGCCATCCCCCGCATCGCCATGACGGTGAAGATGCTGCGCTCGGCGCTGCTGGCGGAGATGAACAAGGACTACGTCCGCACCTCGTACAGCCGGGGCAACGACCGGCGGGCCACCCTGTACCTCCATGTGCTGCGAAACGCCCTGCCGCCGGTGGTGAGCTTTCTGGCCATGACGGTGGCGGATATCGTGGCGGGCTCCGTGGTCATCGAGCAGGTCTTTGCCATTCCGGGGCTGGGGCGGCTGCTGCTGACCTCCATCTCCAACCGGGACTATCCGGTGGTGCAGGCCGTCGTGGTACTGGTGGCCTTCTGGGTGGTGCTGGTGAACCTGCTGGGGGATCTGCTGAACCAGCGGCTGGACCCCCGTCTGCGGCTGACGGATTGAGCCGCACGCATTTGTAAAGAGAAATTTCTATGGAAAGGGGGCAGGCTCCGTGCTGCTGCACCAGAAAAAGAATCACTATCTCCGCATCGGCCTTGCCATCACGGCGGTCATCACGGCCATGGCGCTGGTGGGCTGCTTCTGGACGCCTTATGCCCCCACGGCCATGTCCGGCAGCGAGAAATTCGCTGCGCCCTCCCTGCGGCACCTGTTCGGTACGGACAACTTCGGCCGGGATATTTTCAGCCGGGTCATGGTGGGCGCCCGCACCACCTTCTTCATCAGCGCCTGCACCGTGACCATCGGCGCCGTGGTGGGAACGCTGGTGGGCGCCCTCACCGGCTACTTCGGCGGGCTGGTGGACGAGCTGCTGATGCGGGTCAACGACGCTGTCACCGCCTTTCCCAGCATCCTGCTGGCGCTGGTGTTCATCTCCCTGCTGGGCTTCGGCACCTACAACGTCATTCTGGCGCTGGGCATCGCCTTCATCCCCAGCTACGCCCGTGTTATCCGGGGAGAGTTCGCCCGGCAGCGGGAGATGAACTATGTGAAAAACGCCCGGCTCATGGGAGCCAGCCACCTGCGGATCATGCTGGTACACATCCTGCCCAACACCCGGCAGGTGCTGCTGCCGACGCTGGCCATCGGGTTTAACAACGCCGTTCTGGCGGAGGCCAGCATGAGCTTTCTGGGCATTGGTGTCAAGCCGCCGGAGGTGTCTCTGGGCTACATGATGTCCGAGTCCCAGAGCTACATGGTCCGTGCGCCGTGGTATATGCTCACCTGCGGCAGTGTCATCGTGCTGCTGATCTTAGGGGTCAGCCTCATCGGCGAGGGCCTGCAGCAGAAGAAATGGGGGAGGTAGCGCCATGCTGGAGATCAAGGACCTTCATGTGCAGTTCCATACCTCCGACCACGAGGCGGTACGGGGCATCGACCTGACAGTGCAGGACGGTGAAATTATGGGGCTGGTGGGCGAATCCGGCTCCGGCAAGACCGTAACGGCCATGATGGTGTCCGGCCTGCTGCGGCCGGAGCAGGCGGATTTCCGGGGCCGCATCCTGCTGGACGGCGAGGATCTGCTCCACGCCGGCGGCCAGCGCATCCGTGCCATTCAGGGCAAGGATATCTGTGTGGTGTTTCAGGAGCCTATGAGCGCCATGGACCCCACCATGCGGATCGGTAAGCAGGTGGAGGAGTGCCTGCGGGTCCACACGGACCTGTCGGCGCAGGAGCGGAGGCAGCGGGCCCTGCAGGCTCTGCGGGACGTGGAGCTGCCGGACCCGGAGGGGGTCTATCGCAAGTACCCCCACGAGCTCTCCGGCGGAATGCTCCAGCGGGTGATGATCGCCGCCGCCATTGTGGCCCGGCCCCGTCTGCTGCTGGCGGACGAGCCCACCACGGCGCTGGATGTCACCATTCAGGCCCAGATACTGGCCCTGCTGAAGCGGCTGAACCGGGAGATGGGAATGTCCATTCTCTTCATCTCCCACAACCTCCATGTGGTGCGTAAGCTCTGCACCCGTGTGGCGGTGATGGAAAAGGGCCGCATCGTGGAGACGGGGCCGGTGGACCAGATCTTCTTCCACCCGCAGGCTCCCTACACCCAGCGGCTCATTGCCGCCATTCCCACAAGGAGGAAGCTATGAACAGCGAACCCATTCTGGAGGTGCGGCACCTGAACGTGTGGTATCGGCCCTCCGGCGTGCTGTGCCGGGGACGGCAACAGGTACTCCACGACGTGAGCTTTGACCTGTACCGGGGCGAGATACTGGGGCTGGTGGGCGAATCCGGCTCCGGTAAATCCACGCTGGCCCGTGCCATTTTGGGGATGCTGCCGGACTGTGAGGGGGAGATCATCCATCACAGCAAGCGCCCTCAGATGGTGTTTCAGGACCCGGCCAGCGCCATGAACCCCAGCCGCACGGTGGAGTGGATATTGTCCGAGCCCCTGCGGATCTACGGGAAATACGACGCCGCCGAGGTACGGCGGCGGGTGGCGGAGATCATGAAGCTGGTAGGTCTGCCGCCGGAGTGCGGCAAAATGTACCCGTCGGAGCTGTCTGGCGGCCAGCGGCAGCGGGTGTGCATCGGCACGGCGCTGATCCAGAAGCCGGGGCTCATCATCGCTGACGAGGCGGTGTCGGCGCTGGACGTCACCATTCAGGCTCAGATACTGGAGCTTATCGCCCGGCTGCGCCGAGAGTACGGGCTGTCGTACCTGTTTATCTCCCACGATCTGAACGTGGTGTATGAGATCTGCGACCGGTGCCTTGTGATGCACCGGGGACGCATCGTGGAGCAGGGGCCGGTGGAGGAGCTTTACGACCATCCCAAGGAGGACTATACCAAGGCGCTGTTAGCAGCGGCGGAGTGAGAGCATATGACCAACGACCTGAAAGAGAAATTACTGGCCTACGGCACCAAGGCCGAGCCATTTACCGTACACAATCACATCCGGGTGACGGACCTGCAGGACGGCGAGGCCCGTGTGGAGCTGACGCTTCAGCCGGAGAGCCTGAACCGCTGGGGGACGGCCCACGGCGGCATCCTGTTTGCCTTAGCGGACATCGCCGCCGGAACGGCGGTCCTGACCCTGCGGCAGGAAGTGTGCCTCACCGTCAACGCCTCCATCGACTTTCTGGATGCGGCGGGGCTGGGCAGCACCCTCATCGCCGTGGGCCACGTGGATCGCATGGGCAAGTCTCTCTGCTTCTGCCACACGGACATCACCGACGAAACGGGCCGTCTGCTGGCGACGCTGCGGACGGTAATGGATCTGACGGGCCGCCCGCTGGAGCTGTGAGCGCTATGAGGGAGTTTTACAGACGCCACCGGGGACTGCACCGGTGGCTTTTGGCCGTGGTAGCCCTGCTGGCAGTGTATTTCGCCCTGCGGCCGGTGCCGGGGCTGATGAACTGGCTCAGCCGCCACGTCATCATGCCTTGGGAGCGGGCGGTGGCCAGCGTCTGCTATCTGTTCCGCACCTCTATGGCAGAGGTGGCATATATCGTGCTGCTATCGGTGGCTATCTTCTATGTGGCCAATGTCCTCCGACGGTTGGTGACTCAGCCCCACCGGGGCCGGACTCTGTACCGCTTCTTCCTGACGGTGGTGTGCAGCGGGCTGAGCATCTATGCGGGCTTCTGCCTGCTGTGGGGCGTCAACTACTATGCCGACTCCTTCCAGCAGCAGTCCGGCATCTATGCCCGCTCCTGTACCGTGGAGGAGTTAGAGGCCGTCACGGTGGACTTTGCCCACCAGTTGGCGGAGGCGGCGGACGGCGTGCAGCGGGACGAGAATGGCTGCTTTGCCGTGTCCCGGCAGGATATCTTCGCCGCCGCCACGTCGGTGTACGCCCCCTCCTATGAGGAGTTCCCCTGTCTGCGGATGAAGGATCACACGCCCAAGGCCATCAGCTGCTCCACAGTGCTCAGCGCCATGGACTTCACGGGCTTCTACTTCCCCTTCACCGGGGAGGCCAACCTCAATGTGGACTGCCCCGCCAGCTTTCTGCCCTCCACCATCGTCCATGAGATGGCCCATCAGCGGGGCATCGCCTCGGAGCAGGAGTGCAACTTCATTGCCATTGCCGTGTCTCTGGCCAGCGGCGATCCAGTGTACCGGTATTCCGGGCTGCTGATGGGGTATGTGCATCTGGGCAACGCCCTGTACCGGGCGGACCCGGACCGGTGGCAGGTCATCCGGGATACACTGCCGGATACGGTGGTGGCAGACCTGCGGCAGAACAGCGCCTATTGGGCGGCCTTCGAGGGGCCGGTGAACGACGCTGCCAGCAAGGTCTACGACTCCTTCCTCAAAAGCAACGGCGAGAGCCGTGGCGTCCAGAGCTACGGCACCGTGGTGGATATGCTCATGGCGTACTACGGGTAAGTCAGGTTGCGGTAAGAGGAGCTGCAAATTCCCCAAAAGCGCAAGAACAGGCCCCGTCCGATGGACGGGGCCTGTCCGGCATTAAGCTAACGGTGTGATTTTCGTTTCGATAAACCGAATGTGGTCAGCGATATCGCTTTCCACAAGATGGTTCAAGTAAATGTCCTCGGCATCCATATCGTCCCATGCTTCGATGACTCTATGTGTAAGTACAAAAGTCATATCCGGTTCATAGGGACTGCGTAAATAAACCTGTCCATTACAAAGATATCTTTGCACATCCGTTGCCTCCTTTCCTTTGAATTTGTTTTCTTATTACATTATACTGCATCACTGCACGCAAAAATAATCGAAAAAATGTAATAAGGAAGCAGGCCCCCGTCCATAGGACGGGACCCGCTTCCTTATCAATTGCAAATAGGGCAGGGCGAGAAGCCCCGCTGTACAGCATTTTCGGTATTGTATACCCAAAATGAATCCCCTCTAAACTTGTAGCAGCTGAACTTGTGATATAGGTTTGTGCCGTCATCTTCAATAAAAACCACATAGTCATCTATAAAGGATGCAAGTTTCTCATAGCTGGCAATGTCGCGATCCAAGGAGCGGATATCCGCATTCAGGTGTACAATCTGTTTTTCCAGATGAAGCATAGTAGATTCTTTCGTGGTTATCTGCTTCTCCAGATCAGTCACCTCGGTTTGCAGCTTTTGCACACTTACGGTTTGGAGGATTCCAAATCCAACAGCAAGTACAATGAGCAGTGATAGGCCGATGTAAACGATCGTGTGCTTGTTTAGGGCAAGCCGCTTAGTAGGCTCCTTAGCGGAGGTTTGATACGGCGCCTGTGAAGATGTGGAGGTCGGATTTATGGGCGCCATCACCTCGATGGGCTCATTGGATACACCTTCAGACGCAGTCTCACTTCTCACGGACACAGTCTCTGTATCAGTCGGCATATTGGCAGAATGGGTGGCTGGAGATGCTACGGGAATATTATCTGTGATGTTGGTGACTTTCTGGATTTTGCTTCCGCAGTACTGGCAAAATTCGCTATCATCAGGCAGATTGTGGTTGCATTTGCTGCAAATCATGATAACGATTCCTCCTCCAAAACTCGTGTGCCACATCGGCTGCAAAATTTACTGTTGGCTATGAGTTTTGCGCCGCATTTTCGGCAAAATAGAATTTGTCCACTTTCGCCAGCAGTCCCAGTCTCTCCTTCATGAAAGCCGGACGAAGGGGCATCGCCCAAAGAGGCGGAAGTCTCGTCCCGCTGTGGCAACAGACGCTTTTCAAAATATTTGACATTTAGCCGATACCATATAAAATATGATGCAATCAAGATAACAAAAAATACGCTAAGTGCGGAAATCACATCAAAATTTCTCACGTAGGTTTGAACACCCTGCTGGTATGCAGTATAGATTGTTTCAAAAAGAAGAACCTTGCGAGCAAAACGCACAAAATGGGGATAATCTCCGCCAGACTTAACTGCGATGAGTATGCAGAGAACAAATTGTGCCACTGCACCGGCGAAAGAGAGTGTTAACCACCATATTTTTGTGTATATAGCCAAGTTTAGACGAAAGCTTTCCAGAGCGGCAAGCAAAAAAAGGCCACTTAGAATAGGCCGCACTTTTGTATAGAAGGTAAACCATTTCGTCCCCATCAGCTTATTCATATTCTGTCTCCCCTTTTCAAAAACACGTTATGCTAAAAAGAAGTTACGAAAGCAATATTATCATAATTTGGCGAGATATGCAAATGAAAATACTGCATATCGCACAGTGCCACAGGCCCCGTCCGATGGACGGGGCCTGTTTCGATACCGGCACTCCCGGAATTTTTCTCCACGGAGACGAAAAATACATTGCGTCTGACCAGAGGGGATGACAAGAAGGATACGGGCGTCCGCAGTCGGAAAGCACGCCGGGGTCTGATGACCCGGCCCCATAAAACCAATAGGGGGACGCATGGCGTCCCCCTATTGGTTTTATTTATCAGACAATGAAGAAATCGGAGATCTGCCCGTACAGGATCATCAGCATACACAGCGGCGTGATATACTTCACGCAGAGACGGAAGAAATCATAGACCCAAGGGCGGTTCTCGCCGTTGAGGAGGATCTCCTGCCGCAGGGCATCCGGCTTCAGCTCCCAGCTGATCATCAGGCACATGAGCAGCGCCCCCAAGGGCATCAGCAGGCCCTCGGCCACGCTGTCGAACAGACCCAGCCAGCTGGTGCTCCAGCCGGGCAGCTTGGCGCCGGCCAGACCCAGCAGCTCCGCCGGGGAGATGTGATTGCTGCCCATACCGTCGGCGCAGACCAGAGCGCACAGGGCCGCACAGATCACCACCACAATGGCGGAATACAGCTTGCGGCGGTCGCCCTTGCCCTTTTCCCGTGCCTTATCGCAGAAATGGGCCACGATGACCTCCAGCATGGAGATGGAGGAGGAGATGGCGGCAAAGAACACCAGCAGGTAAAACAGGATGCCGAACACGGGACCGGCGGGTCCCATCTTATCGAACACGTTCTGCATGGTGATAAACAGCAGCTCCGGGCCGCCCAAAGCTCCGTTGGGGTCTAGGGCAAAGCGTCCGGGAATGACACACAGACCGGCCATCAGGGCCACCACGGTGTCCATGCCCACGATGATCATGGTGCTCTTGCCCAGATCCTGCTTCTTATCCAAATAGGAGCCGTAGGTAATCATGACACCGGCGCCCAGAGACAGGGAGAAGAACATCTGCCCGCCGGCGGCGGTGAGGACCCTCCAGAAGCCGGGGGCCTCGTCGATGATGCCGTTGGCCACGGCCCAGCCGGGGACAAACATATACTTCAGGCCGTCCGCCGCACCCGGCAGGGTGCAGGAGCGGATGATGCAGATGATGAGGATGAAGAACAGGGCCGGCATCCCCACGGAGCAGACCCGCTCGATGCCGCCGCCTACGCCGCTCATGACCACCAGCATGGTGATGAGCATGAAGGCCAGCGCAAAGGCGATGGACACACCGGGCTGGCCCAGCAGCCCCTGAAACGCGTCGGCGCCGCCCACTCCGTTAGTGCCAAATTCGGCGCCGATGAGGTTGCCAAAGTTCACCACCACATAGCGCAGACAGTAGCCGCCTAGAGCGCTGTAAAAGCTGAAGATCAGCGCCGCAGCGGCAATGCCCAGCCAGCCCAGCCACTTGAAGCGCTTGGAGATGCTCTGGTAAGCGCCCACAGCGCCATGGCCCGTCTTGCGACCCAGCGCCAGCTCACCCAGCATGATGATAACGCCGCAGCACAGCGCCAGCGCCAGATACAGGATCAGGAAGGGGAAGCCACCGTTGGCACCCATTTTGTTGGGGAAGCCCCATATATTGCCCAGCCCCACAGCCGAGCCCACAGCGGCCATCAGAAAACCGAAGTTTGAACCGAAGCCCTTGCGATCATTCATCGTGTGTTTCTCCTCTCCGGTGCATAACGCATAAAACCTTAAATATTATACAGCATTTTAACATAAGATACAACGATTTTTTCCGCAAACTCCGTTGGATACAGCATCTATTTATCCAGCAAGATGAGGCAGACCGCATATTTAGCCGGGGCACTCCACGATTTTTGATGTTTTCGGGAAAAAGTGTTGACACCGGGCCGGGGATGTGGTATATTATGTGTTGCCGATATCCGCCGGTGTGGTGGAATGGCAGACACAGGAGACTTAAAATCTCCCGGTAGCGATACCGTACCGGTTCGAGTCCGGTCACCGGCACCATCCGGTTCTTTAATATCGCGGAGTAGAGCAGTTGGCAGCTCGTCGGGCTCATAACCCGGAGGTCGCAGGTTCAAGTCCTGCCTCCGCAACCAGATCGAGTGGATGTAACTGATTTCAGTTACATCCGCTTCTTTTTTACCTGAAAGTATTGACACGGGCATCATTCGTGAGTATACTACAATGATTTAGCGAGAAACGCTGAATGGGTGGCATGGGCGAAGAGGAGATTGTTATTATGTATCACTATATTAAAGATAAGGTATTTCTTAAAGATATGAAATACTTATGCTCCAATATCATCAACCAGCTTGTTCAGCTCATTAACAACGATTCCCTTATGGAAGTCGAAGCTCACCTTGTCGGCAGCGGTGCAAAAAATCTTATCACACAAAATTCCAATGAACCGATTGATCTCGATTATAATTTGATGATAATTGATTCTGAAATCAACATCAACAACTGTAGAGAAATCAAGGAATATATCCGCAAACAGTTTAATGTGATTCTCAATAAAAACGGATGGAATGACTGCATGGATTCCACTTCCGTATTAACAACAGAAAAACGGCATTTTACCAAAGGTAATCACACCGAATTCAGCATTGATCTCGCCATAGTATTCAACGATCGTAATGGTTGCCATAGATTGATCCATGAGAAAACCGGTTTTACCGCTCGGGACAGGTATTACTGGAATCTAGTGCCCAATTCAAGGAATTTGTTTGATAAAGTTGCAGCCATCAAAGACGAACATCTTTGGGACGAAGTAATTGATGAATATCTTGAAAAGAAAAACATGTATCTTCGTCGGCAAGATTATAATCATCCGTCATTTAACGTTTACGTCGAAACCGTAAATCAAGTTTTTAATAAATACTTCGATTGAATACCCTTATCCTCGGAGCAGGTTTACGCCTGCTCCGGTTTTGCTTCCTCAAAAGAATCATCGCATGCGCCGTATCCCTCCGGGAACAGCTCCTTCAGATTCTCCGGCGGCTCGTAGGAGATATACTCTATGGCAACACCCTCGCGGATCTCGGCGGTGTAGTTCGGACGGCACTGCGTGGGATCAATGTCCAGATACCCGACGAACTTGTAGTAGATGACAAGTCGTTGGGTTTTGTTTTTGCCCGTCCCCTGCGTTTCGTACACATCAATGTGGTCAATCAGCTCGTTCAACACCTGTTTGGTCAGCGTCCGCATTTCCATGAACTTGCGTATCGCATGGATGAACTCTTCCCGCTCGTTTTCCTTTTCGCCCATTTCGGTCAGCTTCCTGCGCAGCTTCAGAATCTTCTTTTGCAGCTGCTCACGCTCATCGGAATATTCCTGCGAAAGAACACAGTAGTTATCCTCCGAGGTCTTGCCGCTGAGCTTGTCCTCATAAAGCGTTTTCAGTAGCTTGGGAATCATTTCAATTTTGCGCTGGTTTTCCCGGTCTTTTCAGCGGATACAGCACATCCCTCCAACCCGCACACGATCCCGTGGCCCCTGCATTTTCCAGAAACCCCCAACAGCGGCGGCTACATATTTTTGCCGCCATTGCAGAAAATAGGCATACCGCCGATGAAGAAGGGCAAGCACACCCACCATCGCCGGTAACAAAACTCAACAACTGGAGGATGTATATAGATGAAAGCAACTGGGATCGTGCGGCGCATCGATGACCTGGGCCGGGTCGTGATCCCCAAGGAGATCCGCCGCACCATGCGTATCCGTGAGGGCGACCCGTTGGAGATCTACACGAGCAAGGACGGGGAGGTCATTTTTAAGAAGTACTCGCTCATGGGCGGCGTGGACGAGTTTGCCGCACAGCTGTGCGACACGCTGAGCAAGTCGACCGGCACGAGCGTGGCCGTGACCGACCGCGACAGCGTCATCGCCGCGGGGGGCAGCGCGCGCCGCGACCTTATCGGCAAGCGCATCAGCCCGCAGCTCGAGCAGATCATGGAGGACCGCGGTATCTACCGCGCCGTGCCGAGCGAGCGCAGCGTGTTCGTCACCGAGTCGCTCGACCGCTACTGCGCGACCATCGCCGCGCCCATCATCTCCGAGGGCGACGCACTCGGGCTCGTGGTCTTCATCGGCACCGAGGGCGAATCGGCCGCAGGTGAGACGGAGTACAAGCTCGCGCAGGCCATCGCAGGCTTTCTCGGCAAGCACATGGAGAGCTGAAAAAAGAGGACGGCTTTAGCCGTCCTCTTTTCCTATATTATATAGTATCGCTCACTTTTCGCCCAGCGCGGTAGAGCATCGTCACGATCTGGGCACGGGTGCAGTTGTCCTGCGGCAGGAGGCGATTGTTGTCGCCCTTGAGCACACCCGTGTTGACAGCCCAGTCCATCGCCTCGAGCGCATAGGACGAGACGGACTCGAAATCCGCAAACTCGCGCGCGGCCATGCCACCCTGCGTCGTGTCCATTCCCTGCGCCTTGGCGAAGCGGTAGAGCATCGCCGCGACCTGCTCGCGCGTGACGAAGTCGTTCGTGCCGAAGCGGCCGGCGAGAAGTGCACCGCGTCCGTGCCGGTGACGATGCCGCCCTCCGTCGCCCAGAGAACCGCGTCATAGTAGTACGCGCCCGCGGGGACGTCGACGAAGAAGTTGAGCATCGTGTTGTCGTCCATAAACGTCGCGGCGACGGTCACGGGGCTGGACGGCATGGTGAAAGTGTACTTTCCGCCTCCCTGGTCGGTCAGGTCGAGCGCGCTGCCGTTCTTGTCGGTGACCGTCAGCGTTTCGAGCGCGTAGCCCTTATCGGGCGTGACGGTGACGGTCACAGTGCTGCCCTTGGAGGCAGACTTTGGGCTGACGGTAACGCTGCCGTGCGCGCCGTCAGAGACCGCAACGTCATAGTGCGGCGCGGATGGGGCAGTATGGTTGCCCTGCTCAACAGTCAATGTGACACTCATCGATGCTATATTTATCTGACTGGTCTGCTGAGCATCTTCATAGCGGTGGTGGTTCTTTCATATCTCTTTTCCAAAAACAGCTTTACGGCGGCGCGCAGCATCTTCTGCTGCGTCAAAAGTCCGCTCGCCTGCTTGCCGCGCAGCAGCATATCGATCACGCCTCAAAGTCTACTTGTGAGTGTAGTCACATAACAGCATGGTCCGCCGCTTTCCGCAAGAACGAACTGTGTAAATTTTTGCCCCCGCCTATATAAAAGAAGTGCGGCGGTTCTTCGACCGCCGCACTCTCTCATTTTATTTTCCTTTACAGCATCGCAAAGCGCTGTGCGCCCTTCGTTTTGAGCCAGCGAAGAAGCAGCGCTGTCACCGCGAGCGTCACCGCCGCCGCGATGGCAAGATACGCAGCCGCGCCGAGCTTCCACCCCTGCCAGAGGTAGAGCCCCGCGAACACGATGGCGTAGAGCCAGCCGCCGAACAGCGCGATCGTCACGGCCAGACTTTGCTTGATGGGCATGAGCTCGCTCGTCCACGTCAGGTTTGCACGCGCGACGCCGAGCGTCAGCCCCAGGCACGCAGAAAATGCGATGTACGCGAGTGCCTCGGCAAAAACGAGCGGCAGCGGCACGAGTGCTGGAAGGGCCGTGAGCGCAAGCTGTACCTTGAGCTTTGCGCGAAGCACCTGCCAGGGCTTGACGGGCAGCGATTGCGCAAGCCAGAGGGACTTTCCCTCGAGCGAGACCGACGGCGTCGCCATGTCGTTCATCGACGCAATGGCGCACACGCCGGTGCAGAGCAGTACCTCCACGCAGCCGCCGCGATCGCCGAAGGCCATCTGCAAAAGCAGCAGGAGCTCCCCGCCCTTAATCAGCAGCGCCACGCCCGCGACTGGCAGCAGCAGGATGCCAAGCCCGCAGTTGAGCATGTAGTTCGGGCTCGCGGTGAAGCGCGCGAGCTCCTTGCCGAAAAGTGCCCCATCGATGCTCCGGCGCTTGACGGCCTTTTCGCGGTACACAGCCTTGCCCGATGCGCCCGACGCAGTCGTGATCTGCAAAAAGCTGCGCGAGAGCAGCGTCCACGTCAGCGCAAACAGCGCGAGGATGACCGCCGCGCTCAGCAGCATCGCTGTCACATCGCCCGTACCGGTCAGGCCAAAGACGTAGAGCGGGTGCGCCGCGCCCTTGATCTTCTCACCGTAGACCGCGGCGTTGGCGACGAGCTGCTCGATGGCCGTCTGCGCCTTGAAGACGAAGAAATAGTAGATGGCAAGCCCCGCGAGCGAGACGATGACCGTGATGAAGCTCTTGTGCTTGAGCTTACGGCTCACCTTCGCCACGACCCAGCCCAGCGCGCACGAGAGCGTGAGCACGAAGATTGAGATGAGCGCCGTCAGCAGCACGCCGCCGAGGAGCACCATCGGCGCCGTCGAGACCGTGACCCAGTAGACGATGACCGCGGGCAGGATGACGACCGCGGAGTACATGAGGCCCATGAGATAGACCGTCAGCAGCCGCGAGGCCATCAGCGTCCGCACCGGGATGGGTAGAGACAGCAGCAGGTCGTTGTCCTTAGCGAAGTACAGGCCCGAATACGTGTTGAACACGCTGCCGAACGCGCCGAGAAAGATGGCGAGCAGCGACATGAGTGCAAAATAGAGCCAGCCCATCCCCGCCTGCGTAAGCGGCGCACAGAGCGAAACGGAAAGCCCCGTGAACATCCCGCCGAGGCCGATCATCAACGCGGCAAAGAGCAGGATATAAGCGATAATCCTCGCCGTCGAACGTTTTTTATTGGTTTTGGCATTATAAAAGTAGCTGCGGAAAATTTCCATCAGCTGCTTCTTGACGAGCGTTTTCAGCATGATTCGCCCTCCAGCTCAAGGAAGACCTCCTCGAGCGAGTCGTCGCCCTTGACCTCCTCCATCGTGCCGGAGCGGATGAGCTTGCCGCCCTTGATGATGGCGACCTTGTCGCAGAGTTTTTCGGCCACCTCGAGCACGTGAGTCGAGAAGAAGATCGCGCCGCCC
>OHXX01000200.1_pt1 | contig 17904 bp, 20 predicted proteins | sample 1580101 | NCBI WGS metagenome assembly OHXX01 (sample SAMEA3882525, study PRJEB24775) | human gut metagenome | biome: human-associated habitat; feature: intestine environment; material: feces | place: Netherlands | collected 2009/2010 | reverse complement strand
ATACAAAAGATGGGGTTACTTATAAGTTTATTCCAAACGACTCCCAATGGGAAATTATAATTTGCAACAACTCTTCAGAAGATATCCGAATAAACTGGAAAAATATGCAATTCATTGTGGATGGAAGAAGCTCAGAAGTCAAATACCCCATACTGGCAGAAGCGGAAACTCCCTTTGCAATTATAAAAAGCCAGGCAGAAACAAGCCAAAAGATTGGTGTGACAACTTATACGGCAAATAACTCTCAAATATACAACAAGAAAGATATTCGGAAAGGAAGGAATTCCTCCATTACCATTATCCTTCCCATATCTATCGGTAAGCACCCTCAATTCTTCACCTCTTTCGACTTTATCATCAAAAAAGTGAACTAACTATGACTTCTCAAGATATAAAAAAACAGCTGAAAGAACCACATTTCTGGAACATTGTATTAACTGGTCAGCACGCCGAACCGAGGACAAAAGCAATGCTGGAAGCAAAAGGTATCATAACCTGGCTTCCACTTGCTCCGGTCCGGCGTCAATGGGGAAGGATATTAAAAGAAATACACACCCCGGTTATCCCGAGATGTGTATTCGTCTATATATCCAATGAGGAAAGAAATACGTTGCAAAAATCCTACCGACTTCTTCCACCGGAAGTTATACTTCAAGAACTGCCGGACCGATGCAATCAGAACAAGTAGATATATGCCAACGTGCTCACACTAATCACTATCCACAACAAGGTGCCTTGTATCAAGGGCTTGATGCCTACTGCCTTCAGTACATCACGTGACAGAGAGGCACCGATAAAGAACAGAGTGATAGTCAGCGTCTTGCGAGCCAAAGAATTGATTCCCTCCCCAATCATGGCACCCGTTTCGGTAGTGCCCAGCACATAAGTATTGAAAATCATAGCCAGCACAAAGAAGAAGATGAACCAGGGAATACTGATTTTCTGTCCCTTACTCTTAAAGATGAACGAAGTTACCAGAGCCAAAGGAATAATCCATAAGGCACGTGTCAGCTTTATAGTCGTTGCCACCTTCAGGGCCTCCTCGCCATATGCGGCACCTGCCCCCACTACCGAACTCGTATCATGTATGGCAATGGCCGCCCATGTGCCGAACTCATGCTGGCTCATGTTCAAAGCGTGGCCTATCACCGGGAAAACAAACAATGCAATGGCATTCAATATAAAGATGGTGCCCAATGCCACAGACATCTCGCTATCCTTTGCCTTCAACACCGGCCCCACAGCCGCAATGGCACTGCCTCCGCAGATAGCCGTACCGGAACTGATAAGATAGGAAGTGTCACGGTCCACTTTCAAGAACTTACGCCCTATGAGCCAGCCTATGAGCAATGTCCCCACTACAGAAATAATCGTGAACTCCATTCCCTCCTTACCCGAAGCCAGGGAAGCCTGCAGATTCATTCCAAATCCTAACCCTACCACAGAGTATTGCAACAGGTACTTTGAAGTCTTCTTATTGAACTTCGGATGTGCCTGCCCACACAGCAACGCAAAGGCCAACCCTAAGAACAACGCCAACGGCGGAGTGACCCACGCCGAATAGGCATGCATACCGGGCACATAATCCAGCAGCAGAAAGAAGGAGAGGACAACCAGAAGAGATACATAAATAAATTTATTATTACTTTGAAGAAAAGGCATATTAATGCTTTTAGCCAAAACTCGATTTGAAGCCATACTGTTTATTTTACTATTATTACTAATGTTTATTCCTTAATTTTCCGGGTGCAAAGGTAGTTCTATTTTAGTACACCCGCCAATCGTTTCTACTTATAGACTATAACTTATTGTTATCGGGACATAAACATATAGTTCATAAAGGCTTGTGACAATCCTCCTTCCTGCCCTTGCAACTGGACAAAGCAGAAGTCGCGAAGCATGGGCATATCCTTTATCTCGACCACGCGGAAAGTGCCTGCAGCCAGTTCCTTGCAGATGGAACGGATAGACACGATTCCCATGCAATCGGAGTTTTCAAGAAAGAGCTTGATGCTTTCGGTACTACCCAGGTACATCAGTACATGGAGTGAGGCAAGCTTGACGCCGTGCTTCTGGAGCGAGCGTTCTATCACATCCAACGTACCAGAACCACGCTCACGAAGCACTAAAGGAATAGCGAGCAAATCCTGGGGAGTAATCTCTTCGGGCAATTGTAAACGGCTTTTGGAATGGACTACCGCTACCAGTTCATCCTCAAGAAAAGTAGTGTACTTCAGATTGGGAAGGCGGAAAACCCCTTCCACCAATCCCAAGTCAATGCGGTGTTCCTGCAAAGCGGCTTCTATTTCCCGGGAATTTCCATTGAGCAAGGACAAGTTGACCTGCGGAAACTTGCCGATAAAACTGCCCAGCAACGGAGGAAGCACATACTGCGCAATGGTAGTGCTGGCTCCCAACTTGAGTTCGCCAATATATTCGTTATGTAACAAGTGCATTTCATATTCCAGCCGTTTATAGTCCTCCAATATCCGTTCGCAATGCTCCAAAAGCAGCCGGCCTGACTCGGTCAAACTGATTTTACTTCCCTGCCGGTCGAAAAGCCTCGTCTGATAAGTGGCCTCCAGCTCCTGGATATGCTTGGTTATAGCCGGCTGACTTACAAACAACTCTTGCGAAGCCTTTGTAAAACTCAAGTTCTTGGCAACAGACTGGAACACTTTTAAACGGAAATCACTCATATACTTCTTATATCTTATAACTCGTCAGACTTGATGCCGAAAGCATGCGCCAAAGAATAAAACACCGACTCCAGGCGGCAATACACCGGGTTCAGAGGTTCCTCCGTAATGAAGTACACAGCTTTGCCCCGTTCTTCCTCATTCTTGTCTTTGAAGAAACCCGCCAGCTTCTCCTCCACTCCATTACCATATACCTGATGGAAAGGCAACAGCATCAAACACTTCACATCCGCAGAATCAAGTGCCAGGTTCATCAGGTCAAGAAACAACTCTTCGGTAGAGACTAAACCGGAAGAGGTGACGGAAGAAAATGCAAATTCGCCCAGCGGCGTACGGCATGCCTGGTGATTCAGTTTATTCACATCGGATGGTTCACAACACTTCAGCACGTCCGCTGCCGGAGTATGCACCAGCAACACTTCCACCTCATTTTCTTGTTCTCTCAAGCCGGCGTCCAATGCCAGATAGCTCAACCATGCCGGCAGGTCAACATCGGGTAGCTTCCGTCCCAACTTACCTTCCAAAAAGTTCTTTGCACCATATACCACTTCATTCAGAAATGCAACATCTATCAATATCACATTTGCCGGAAACTTTATCTTATCCTCCATTATCTTCTATTTTAATACGTGATTATACATAATGCTCCTCTGCAAGCGGAGCTCCGAAAACCTACCACACAGAAAGCACAAAACTTTGAAGCAGTAAAAGTACGACAAATTTATCAATAACTTGTATCATCCCAAGCAATTAATCTATATCTCCGAAGCGGAAAGAGAATATCCTTCCCCCGCAACACGGAAACCTTGGAGCTGGAACACGAAGACTTAGCTACTAAAACATATAGGCCCTCACTACATAAGATGTGCATCTCGTACTACATGAGATGTACACCTCGTACTACATGAGATGCACATCTCATGCATGACATCCTTATTTGCCCTTCTCTTTAACCAATAGAGTTTAATACGAAAAGGAACTTTGCTCCAACTTCTTATCTAAAGAAGTAGAAAGAAACAAAACGACTGATTTACAGACAATTTGTCATTTTACATATTTTATATGCAGACAATTTGTCCGAAATGTGCCAATGGCAAATCTTTTGCGCCTTCCCAAGTGTTATGAAACTGATAAAATAGAAAGGAGAACAAAATATGAACTTTAACAACTTTACCATTAAAGCGCAAGAAGCAGTGCAGGAGGCTGTGAACCTGGTACAAAGCCGTGGACAGCAGGCCATCGAGCCCGTGCATGTACTTCAAAGCGTGATGAAAGTAGGTGAAAATGTCACCAACTTCATCTTCCAGAAGCTGGGCATGAACGGTCAGCAGATAGCACTTGTACTGGACAAGCAAATTGATTCTCTGCCCAAGGTATCCGGCGGAGAGCCATACCTGAGCCGTGAAACGAACGAAGTGTTCCAGAAGGCCACCCAATATTCCAAGGAAATGGGTGATGAATTCGTCTCCCTGGAACCGGTACTGCTGGCTTTGCTGAATGTGAAAAGCACTGCATCCACCATTCTGAAAGATGCCGGGATGACGGAACGCGAACTGCGGGAAGCCATCAACGAACTGCGAAAAGGAGAAAAAGTAACTTCACAATCCAGCGAAGACACTTACCAGTCATTGGAAAAGTATGCCATCAATCTGAACGAAGCAGCCCGCAGCGGCAAACTGGATCCCGTCATCGGCCGTGACGAAGAGATACGGCGTGTCCTGCAGATTCTGAGCCGGCGTACCAAGAACAACCCGATTCTTATCGGTGAACCGGGTACCGGTAAAACGGCCATCGTAGAGGGACTTGCCCACCGTATCTTGCGTGGAGACGTCCCCGAGAACTTGAAGAACAAACAAGTCTACTCCCTGGATATGGGTGCACTGGTGGCCGGCGCCAAGTACAAAGGCGAATTTGAAGAACGTCTGAAGGCCGTTATCAACGAAGTTAAGAAGTCGGAAGGAGACATTATCCTCTTCATTGATGAAATCCATACCCTGGTGGGTGCCGGCAAGGGGGAAGGCGCCATGGATGCCGCCAACATCCTGAAACCCGCCCTGGCACGCGGTGAACTGAGGAGCATCGGGGCCACTACCCTCGATGAATATCAGAAGTATTTCGAAAAGGACAAAGCGTTGGAACGCCGCTTCCAGATTGTCATGGTGAACGAACCGGATACACTGAGCACCATTTCCATTCTGCGTGGTCTGAAGGAACGTTATGAGAACCATCACCACGTACGGATTAAAGACGATGCCATCATCGCCGCCGTAGAGTTGAGCAACCGTTACATCACCGACCGTTTCTTGCCGGACAAGGCTATCGACCTGATGGACGAAGCCGCTGCCAAACTGCGTATGGAAGTCGATTCAGTACCGGAAGAACTGGACGAAATCTCGCGCAAGATAAAGCAGCTGGAGATTGAACGCGAAGCCATCAAGCGCGAAAACGACAAGCCCAAACTGGAACAAATCGGCAAAGAACTTGCCGAGCTGAAGGAGCAGGAAAACTCGTACAAAGCGAAATGGCAAAGTGAAAAGACCCTTGTCAACAAAATCCAGCAGAATAAGGTGGAAATAGAGAACCTGAAGTTCGAGGCCGACAAGGCTGAACGGGAAGGCGACTATGGCCGGGTGGCCGAAATACGCTACGGCAAACTGCAAGCGCTGAACCAGGAGATTGAAGAAACGCAGCAAAAACTGCACGAGATGCAGGGCGACAAGGCCATGATTAAAGAGGAAGTGGACGCTGAAGACATCGCCGACGTAGTATCCCGCTGGACCGGCATACCGGTAAGCAAGATGCTGCAAAGCGAAAAGGACAAACTGTTGCATCTGGAGGCGGAACTGCACCAGCGGGTTATCGGGCAGGACGAAGCCATCGAGGCCGTATCCGATGCCGTACGACGCAGCCGTGCCGGACTGCAAGACCCGAAACGTCCTATCGGCTCATTCCTTTTCCTGGGAACCACCGGTGTAGGTAAGACGGAATTGGCAAAGGCGCTGGCGGAGTTCCTCTTTGACGACGAGACAATGATGACCCGTATCGACATGAGCGAGTATCAGGAGAAACACAGCGTTTCCCGTCTGGTAGGAGCGCCTCCGGGATATGTGGGCTACGATGAAGGTGGACAACTGACAGAAGCCGTAAGGCGGAAACCGTATTCTGTCGTCCTATTCGACGAAATCGAGAAAGCGCATCCGGACGTATTCAACATCTTGCTGCAAGTGCTGGATGACGGACGTCTGACGGACAACAAAGGGCGTACGGTCAACTTCAAAAATACGATTATCATCATGACCTCCAACATGGGCAGCGGCTATATCCAAAGCCAGATGGAGAAACTAAACAGTAGCAATAAGGAGCAAATCGTAGAGGAAACCAAAAAGGAAGTGATGAATATGCTGAAAAAGACCATCCGTCCGGAATTTCTGAACCGTATTGACGAAACCATCATGTTCCTGCCACTGACAGAGCCCGAAATCAAGCAAATTGTGGTGCTCCAAATCAAGAGTGTGCAGAAGATGCTTTCCGGTAACGGTGTGGAACTTGTTCTGACAAATGCCGCCATAGACTTCCTTGCCAATGCAGGGTATGACCCTGAATTCGGCGCCCGTCCGGTGAAACGTGCCATCCAGCACTATTTGCTGAACGACTTGTCGAAGAAGCTGCTGGCTCAGGAAGTAGACCGCAGCAAGCCTATTACAGTGGATGCCAATACCACTGACGACGGACTGGTTTTCAGAAATTAAAAGCAATCCGTATCCCCCAATAAAAGAGGCGATTCCCGACTATTGAGAATCGCCTCTTTTATTTTGTATTTCAATCCTTCTCCGATTACTCGGCCTTGCTTTCCTCCTTCGTTTCTGCCGCAGGAGTTTCTTCAAAATCCGTCATACCGCTTGCCACCAGCAAATTATACCAAACAATCAATTTCTTGATGTCGGACGGATATACGCGGTCGCGATCGAAGGTAGGCAATACCTCTGCCAGGTAAGCACGCAAGTCGTCAGCAGTAGCTTTCTTCAAATCCAGCACTACGGCAGCACCATTTTCCTTTTTCTTCATGGAAAGAAACACTTCCTTCAAAGGAACATCTTCCGTATCTGTATACATGGCGATATCGCCCAAAGAAATAATCTTCTCATTACCATAAGCAGGGAAACGCTTCTTGTCTGCAAGCGACTCTACAATCAACATATTTTTTCCCTGAGAAACAAGCTTATACAATCCCGGTTTACCGGAAATGGACAAAATAGTCTTCAACATAATATATTCTGTTTTGATGATTAGTAGTTATTTTTTTCGGGGGGCAAAGATAATGTAAGCCGAAGACAATACAAAATAAGCTTGCTTATTTTTATTGTTAAGGAGATGCCTATTTGCGTAACAGATAGTGCATTTTTTCAGATAGCGAACCGATTAGCTCTAAAACTTGCGGAATCAATGGGGTTTCGCCATCATTTACAATGACAAAATCTGCATATTTACGCTTTTCTTCGTCATTCATCTGGCTACGGATACGCTTTTCTATCAATTCGCGCGAGGAAGCATCCCGCCGGACGGCACGTAAAATGCGCACCTCTTCGGGCGCATAGACCATAACAATAGCATCCACTTCACCCGCAAACCCCGCTTCGACCAGAATGGCCGATTCTATACCGACAATGGGAAAAGCGGTGCGGCATTGTGTCCACCGCCTGAAATCCTCCTTTACACGAGGATGCACAATACAGTTGATTTCTTTGGCATGCTCCGGACTGCCGAAAAGATAAGACGCCAACAAAGGCTTGTTCAGCGTGCCACCGGCATACACTTCCGCACCAAGCAAAGCTGACAAATCCTCGCGGATCAATGAATCGGATGCCATCAGCCTTTTCGTTTCCAAGTCCGAGATATAGACGGGAACACCCAGCACTTCCAACAGCCGGGATACCATACTCTTTCCGCTACCGATACCACCGGTTATACCTATCTTAATCGCCATAATCAGGAGAAACTTGCTCTATCAGAAAATCCACTTGTGCCGGATTGAAGCGTACCTGGCTCACCCCTTTCGGCAGATTCTTAATCTTTACCGTATACTTGTCGGAACCCAGACGGAGCAGTTCCTCATAGGACACGTAAATATGAAAATCATCAGCGTTAATCTGCCTGAAATGACTCAGACCAACCTGAAACGTGACCTGCACCTTGGAAGGGAAAGCGCGCAGCACCTTGTCGGCAGGAAAGTTAACGCCACGCAACGGCACCTCCACTGTCTTTTCCGTATAAATATCCACCGGAAGCATCATCTCAATGGAAGAAGGCACAAACTTCACACCTTTCTGGATACGCAGGGGGACTTGCTGCCTCAAGGTATCCGATATATCTTCCAGCTTCACCGGTTGCGTATAGGCAACAGCAATCGTATCCAGCACGCCTTGCGGCGCATACACCAATACGGAATCGGGACTGAATATCGTATCCGAAAGATAATACTCACGTCCGGCACTCAGCGTGCCGCGCAGCTTCACCGGCACCAGTTTGGAGGCTCCCGTCGAATAGATGTACTCCAATGTATCCGGCTTCATGGAAAGCAGGCGGGTAGAGGCATTCAGCTGGTTCAGCACTTTCTTTTCAAACTGCGAGGGATATATCCTTACTTGATTATCCACGCCCTTATAATCGGCATAATCGAGAATAACGGGATAAAAGCTCTTTCCCAACATATAGTTGAGCAGTACCGTTCCCTTATCCTTTACCTTGATACGGAGTTCTGAAGCAGGTTCAGAGGTAATCACCACATTATTGGGCACTCCCTTCAGCCGCACCGGTATAGAAAAGTCCGCCTCATAGTCGTTGTTCAAGGTCTGCAAGAGCCAGAAGCCACCGGCTACAAAGAAAAAAAACAAAAAAATGAAGAACTCCCTGCTTTTATCGCTAAGCAGAAAGTCCTTCACTTCTCTTGATATCTTCAGATATGTACGTTGTATGTTCCTACGTTCAAACATAGGCTCACATTTCTATTATTTAGATGCCTGACTGCTGTTCGCATCAGCAGCTGCAGCAAAAATAGAATTCTTGTCTATACGAATCTTAACGTTAGAAGCGATTTCAAGCACCACATCATTGTCGTTGATTTCCTTGATAACACCATGGATACCACCAGCTGTGATTACTTTCTGATTCACTTGAAGCGATTTACGGAAGTTTGCTATTTCCTTTTGCTTCTTGTTTTGAGGACGAATCATAAAGAAATACATAATAACGAACATGGCTATCAGCATAATCCACATCATGCTACCACCACCGGCAGGGCCTGCAGCGGGAGCCTGCAGGAAGAATACAGTCATTAAGTTCATAAATACTCAGTTTTGGTTTCTATTATTAAACAAAGGTATTAGTTTTTCGTTAACTTACCTTCTTTTTTTAATTGATTAACTATTCCATCCAATGTACCGTTCACGAAGCTGCCACTTTTGGCCGTGCTGTAAACTTTGGCAATATCGACATATTCGTTCAACGAAACACTCACCGGAATGTTCGGGAAACTTAATATTTCGGCCAAGGCACACTGCATGATTACAACATCCATAAAGGCTACACGGTCCAAGTCCCAATTACGCGTATTCTCGCTGATGAGGTGACGGTAATAGTCACAGTTCAAGATGGCACGGCGGAACAAACGGCGTGCAAATTCCTGGTCTTCCTCATCCTTGAACTCTGGTAGAAGTTCCTGATTGGCACCATTCTTCTCTTCAAAGCGCTTGATGGTTTTCAGTACGAAAGTATCCACAATCTCCTTGTCGTCATTCCAGTAGAGGCTCTGGTCTTCGAGCACATTGTCCAAGGCTTCGTTGTTGAAGACAAAAGTCTTATACAGCTTTCTCCACAATTCACGGTCGTATTCGTAAGAATTGTCCGAAGAAGCCATATATTCCTTATATATATCTGATTCCACAATTTTCTCATACAATCCCTTGACAAAGTCTTCATCATTGGCCCACGTGCGCTTTTGGTTGGCAATGAATTCCGTCAATTGTTTGTTCACTTCCAACTGGGCTATGAACTTGTTTTCCACAAATTTCATGTTGGGATACAGCTCCTCGGCAGTGGGAGCCAGCTTAGCTTTTGCCGCATCAATACGTTTTTGTGCGTAGTTCGTCAAAGCTATCATCAGCATCAGCAGGTAGTTGTAGAGGTCGTATGCCTTTGAAAGGCTAAAGAACAATTCTTTCTCCGCTGAGTCTAAATTTTTACTGCCATTCTGATAATAAGCATATACAATCTGTATAATCTTAAGACGAATAAGAACTCTGTTGATCATAATTCTAAAGTAAATACTAGTGTTTTAACAAGGCGCAAAAGTAGGCATTTTTAATGAGTTTACATAAATAAATCACATTTTTTAATGCAGATATTGATTATCCGGTCTTTTTCTTTTGACAGTTTAAAAAAAATCGTCAATTTTGAGCCCGATAAAGAGCTAAAAGCTACGAGATACGAGTTTTAAGGTGATAATATCAAAATTGAGACCTATTATAATATGGAAGACTTTAAGAAGAAAAACGCAGCGGACATGAATGACAAGGAGATTGTATTCTCCCAATCCATCAAAGCAGGTAAGCGCATCTACTATTTAGACGTCAAGAAAAACAGAAAAGACGAAATGTTTCTCGCCATCACGGAAAGCAAGAAGATTGTGATGGGCGAAGGAGACGACTCGCAGGTAAGTTTCGAAAAGCACAAAATCTTTCTATACAAAGAGGATTTTGAAAAGTTCATGAACGGACTTCAGCAAGCCATCGGCTTCATCCAGGAACAGCAAGGCTGCTATACAAGACATACCACTGACGAAGAGGCTGAAAGTCCCGAAACGGGAAAAGAAGAACTGCCGAAAGAGGAAAAAGCGTCTTCATTGGAAGGAGAAATCAAGATAGACATTGAATTTTAAGTTATAACCTTTTGATAATTCAAAAAGAAGCTGTACTTTTGCACCGCTTTTTTGCAACATCGTGTGGCAAGCCACATCGTGTGATGGTGAATTAAGCAAAAAATTTACTTAATTTAGAGTAACACAAAAATTTTTAAAATGAAATCAATTGAAGTAAAAGGAACTGCAAGAACTATTGCAGAACGTTCTTCGGAACAAGCAAGAGCTTTGAAAGCTATTCGTAAAAACAACGGTGTACCTTGCGTACTTTATGGTGCAGGTGAAAATGTTCACTTCACTGTACCTGCAGAGGGTCTGCGTAACTTGGTTTACACTCCGCACATCTACGTAGTTGACTTGGTGATTGATGGCAAGAAAGTAAACGCTATCATGAAAGATATCCAATTCCACCCCGTAAAGGATACTATCCTGCACGTTGACTTCTATCAAATTGACGAGGCTAAGCCTATCGTTATGGAAGTTCCGGTACAGATGGAAGGTTTGGCAGAAGGTGTTAAGGCCGGTGGTAAGCTGGTACTCCAGATGCGTAAGCTGAAAGTAAGAGCTTTGTATAACGTAATTCCTGAAAGACTGATTATCAACGTTGCCCACTTGGGACTTGGTAAGACTGTTAAAGTTGGCGAATTGCAATATGAAGGATTGGAATTGCTGAATGCCAAAGAAGCTGTTGTATGCGCCGTTAAGCTGACTCGTGCTGCAAGAGGTGCCGCTGCTGCTGCAGGCAACTAATCGATTCTTTTCAAGAAAGACTAAATATTCGGGAACGCGGATTAACGCAGCCAACGCAGATTTCATACTGATTTCCGCGGAAAGTTGCGATAATCCGCGTTCTTTTTACGGCTCACGAGAGTGTATAATTCACCACAGATTACACAGATTTGCACAGATAGACATCTTTGATTATCGGTACATTAAATTCATTCTGTGTTAATCTGTGTAATCTGTGGTGAATACTAGTTTTAACACCCTCATAAACAGGAAGCACTGACTATGAAATATTTAATTGTAGGATTGGGCAATATCGGCCCCGAATATCACGAAACCCGCCATAACATCGGATTCATGGCAGTAGATGCTCTGGCCAAAGCAGCGGGTGCCACTTTTACCGACGGACGTTATGGTTTCACCACAACACTGTCAGTCAAGGGACGCCAACTGTTACTGCTGAAGCCTTCCACCTTTATGAACCTCAGCGGCAACGCCGTACGCTACTGGATGCAAAAGGAAAACATTCCATTGGAGAATGTGTTGGTAGTGGTAGATGACCTGGCACTGCCTTTCGGCACACTGCGCCTGAAAGGTAAGGGAAGCGATGCGGGACATAACGGCCTTAAGCATATTGCATCAACGCTGGGCACCCAGAATTATGCACGCCTGCGTTTCGGCATCGGTAATGACTTTCCCCGTGGTGGGCAGATTGACTATGTGCTGGGACATTTTACCGATGAAGATTGGAAAACAATGGGCGAGAGATTGGAAACAGCCGGAGAAATCATCAAAAGTTTCTGTCTGGCGGGAATAGATATCACCATGAATCAATATAACAAGAAATGAACGAAGCCAGAATTGACAAATGGATGTGGGCCGTACGCATCTTCAAGACACGTACCATAGCCGCCGAAGCCTGCAAAAAAGGACGCATCAGCATCAATGGCGCACTGGCAAAGGCTGCCCGTACGGTGAAGCCGGGAGATGTCATACAGGTGCGCAAGCCTCCCGTCACCTATTCCTTCAAAGTGCTGCAAACCATCGAAAAGCGTGTCGGCGCAAAGCTTGTTGCCGAAATGATGGAGAATGTAACGACTCCGGAACAGTATGAACTGCTGGAGATGAGCCGTGTCAGCGGTTTCGTCAACCGTGCCAAGGGTACCGGACGGCCGACGAAAAAAGACCGCCGGAGTCTGGAAGAATTTACAGAACCGGAATTTCTGGATGATTTCGACTTTGAATTCGATTTTGAGGAAGAGTAAAATAAGGGAAAGATTATGAGCGAGAGAATAATTAAATGGGGATTCATCGGTTGCGGAGAAGTGACCAAATACAAAAGCGGACCGGCATTTCAGAAAATAGAGAACTCCGAAGTAGTGGCCGTCATGAGCCGAAATGGCGACAAGGCTAAGACCTACGCCAAGGAAAGAGGGATTCCTAAATGGTACGACGATGCCCAGGAACTGATTGACGACGAAGAGGTGAACGCCGTGTACATTGCCACTCCTCCTTCTTCACATGCTACATACGCCATCATGTCCATGAAGGCAGGCAAACCGGTCTACATAGAGAAGCCGATGGCCGTTACCTACGAAGAGTGCTGCCGCATCAACCGGATTTCCAAGGAAACGGGTGTTCCATGTTTTGTCGCGTATTACCGCCGCTATCTGCCCTACTTCCTGAAGGTAAAGTCACTGGTAGAGGAGGGACATATTGGCAATGTCATCAACATTCAAATCCGCTTCGCCCAGCCTCCCCGCGACCTCGACCATAACAAGGAAAACCTGCCGTGGCGCGTGCAACCGGACATTGCCGGCGGAGGATACTTCTATGACCTTGCGCCCCACCAGATAGACTTGCTGCAGGAAATCTTCGGATGTATCCTCGAAGCCAGCGGCTACAAGAGCAACCGTGGCGGACTATATCCTGCCGAGGACACTCTAAGCGCATGTTTCCAGTTTGACAGCGGACTGGTGGGCAGCGGCTCCTGGTGCTTTGTTGCCCACGAATCCGCCCGCGAAGACCGTATAGAAATCATTGGAGACAAAGGCATGATTTGTTTCTCCGTATTCACCTATGACCCCATTGCGCTGCATACGGAAAGAGGACGTGAAGAAATCATCGTCGAAAACCCCACCTACGTCCAGCAACCGCTTATACAGGCAGTGGTAGACCACCTGCTGGGCAAGTCCGTCTGCAGCTGTGACGGCGAAAGCGCCACTCTCACAAACTGGGTGATGGACAAAATACTGAACAAGCTCTGATTAACGACTATGAAGGTGTGCCTAAAAACTATCAAGAAGTAAGATGCCTTTTGTTTTGTCACACCTCCATGTCGAAACCTTCGCCTTTCTGACTGACTAATTCGTACACATCGGCACTCTCGCCTACAACCCATACCACATCGCCTTCTACAAAAGGTTCATGCGGGTCGGGAGCATGCAGGGTCTCCCCTCCCCGCTCCACACCGGCAATCAGGCAGTGATACTTCTCGCGTATCCCTGCTTCCTTCAGGGTCTTGTTCAGGAAAGGAGACTGCCCGTCCACACAGAACTGGCGTAGAATCATCTCGCTCTTCTCTATCACATCCGTATTCATGGCAGACACCTTATCCATCTCCTTGCCGAAGATGTTCAGTTCCTCGTCCGTGGCAATCACTTGTATCTTGTCCTGTGGAAAAAGGCGGACAGACGCTCCGGGAATATTAATCCGTTTCTTGCCCCGAAGGATGGAGACCACATGGATGCCGTATTTCTTTCCGAAATTCAGCTCCGCCAATGTCCTGCCCACCCATGCCGACTCGCCGGGGATTTCAAAATCCGTCAGGTGCAGGTCGCGCGACAGCAGACGCCCCGCATACTCCGGTTTCTTCTCTCCCATATACTCGGCACGCATGTCGCGGTACCGCAGATTCTGGAAGAATGTCCTCTCTATCATGATGGACTGCTTCTTCAACTGGCGAGAGAGTATCATCAAAGTCACCAGCAGCACCGCCACTCCAAACACCAGACCGACGGACATCTTGAACAAACCGGCTATTACGAACATGACGAACGAAACGCCCAGCAGCAGACGCAGTACAATGGTGGCCACCAACGGTGCCCGGTTTCCACGGTTATCCTTCCATAAAGTCACGAACTCTTCCGAGTGGTTCTTTTTAATCATGATGGCACGCAGGAACGGAGCTATACACAGAATGATGATAAAGGCAGCCAACAGAGAGCCCCATACCCCGGGCAGACTGTCGTGCACGAAAGGCACCAGAAAACGGAACGCCAAAGCTATCACCGCCACGCAAATGATGGAATACACCACCGTAATCCTGACCAGCGCAAATATCAGTTTCTTCCACAGACTCTCGTGGTTCATGGTCTGCGAACCTGAAGCATAGCGGGTCAAGAACTTTCTCCATTTTTCCGGCAAATGCGTATCCACAAGATTGGAAGCCGGTTCTGCCAAACGAATCATATAAGGAGTGAGGAAAGTGGTGATGACAGACACCGCCACCACAATAGGATACAAGAAATGGCTGGTGACATGCAGTGACACGCCCAGCGAAGCTATAATAAAGGCAAACTCACCGATTTGCGTCAGACTAAAACCGCATTGCATAGCCGTCTTCAGCGGTTGCCCTGCCAGCAGCACACCCAGCGTCCCGAAGAGGGATTGCCCGAGGATGACCGCCAGAGTAATCACGACTATGGGTCCCGCATACTCCACAATCATGGCCGGGTCTACCATCATGCCGACCGATACGAAGAAGATGGCGCCGAACAAGTCCTTGACCGGCTTCACCAGGCGCTCTATGCTCTCCGCCTCTACCGTCTCGGCAAGAATGGAGCCCATGATGAACGCGCCGAAAGCAGCCGAGAAACCCGTGTGCGCGGCCATCACCACCATACCGAAACAGAGTCCGAGAGAGACTATCAGCAAGGTTTCCTCGCTCATCAGCTTCCGGCACCGCTTCAGCAATCCGGGGATGAGGTATATCCCTACGACGAACCAAAGTATCAGGAAGAACAGCAGTTTGGCAATGCTCCCCAGCATCTCCGTACCCTCGAAGTTATGGCTGACTGCCATCGTGGAGAGCATCACCATCAATACGATGGCAAGAATATCCTCCAGGATAAGCACACTGAGCACCAGCCCCGTGAACTGTTTCTTGCGCATCCCCAAATCATCAAACGCCTTATAGATAATGGTAGTGGACGACATGGCAATCATACCGCCCAGGAAGATACAGTCCATCCGTTGCCAGCCGAACCCGGTACCTACCGCCACTCCCAACAATATCATACAAAAGATGATGGTACACGCAGCAATAATCGCCACGCCTCCCACCTTCACAATCTTCTTGAAGCTGAATTCCAATCCCAGTGCAAACAGCAGGAAGATAACGCCTATATCCGCCCAGGTCTGTATATTAGCCGTGTCCATCACCGACGGTGTATAGGCCATGTGAGGGCTGGCAAGGAATCCTGCAACTACATATCCTAACACCAGCGGTTGCTTCAATTTCTTAAAAAGCAGGGTCATAATCCCCGCACAAATCAATATCAGAGCTAAATCAGCTATCAAAGGGGCTAAATGTGACATAACACTACTTATCTATTAATCAGAGATATACAACTGCAAAACTCTGCAATACATCTGCAGTGGCTCTGCAAAAGGTATGCAGTAACTTTGCAGCAGTTGTCTGTACGATTCTACAACACTCCTTTCGAGCTTGGCAGTTCAAAGTGATAAATATCCCTTTTCACCGCCATCTTCAGCGCACGTGCCAGCGCCTTGAAGATGCCTTCTATCTTATGATGTTCGTTCTGCCCTTCGGCTTTTACATTAAGATTCATCCGGGCGGCATCACTCAAGGACTTGAAGAAGTGCAGGAACATTTCCCGCAGCTCATTGAGACCGTAATACTTGGGCTGAGACATGGTTGGTTTCTCCTTTTATTGTAAAATTTACTGTTGTTCGTTCTGTGTTTTCAGATAAGCGCTCAATTCCGCGAGCTCACGGTCGAGATTTTGATAGAACTGTGTGACGTGCCATCCGTCGCAGAGCGCGTGGTTGATGAAAAGTGACATCGGCAGCATCATGCGGCCGTTTTCCTCGCGGTATTTTCCCCAGGCGAAGCGCGGATTGCTGTCGTCTGCGCCGCCGGCGGGCTCTTTGATCTGCGTGTAGTAGAGCCACGGCACGCAGGAGACGAAGAAATTCGCCAGCACGTCGCCATCCTCGGTCAGCGTACCGCGCTCGAGCGTCTCCTTCTGCCGCCGCTTGTCCTCGGCGACAAACTTTTCGTAAGACGACAGATCGTCCTCAAGCAGGCAGTAGACGTAAACGCCCGTGCCGTCGGGCTTCATCACGGTGTACGACGGGTCACAGTGATCATACTCAACGACCTGACCGTCGGGCAGCAATCTCCGCCGCAGCTCGGGCACGGCGTTCGCCGCGCGCATCACCGCATAGAGATAGCTGAGGAAAAACGGACGGCCGTTAAGCGAAGCAAGAAGATCCGTAATATCCACCGGAACCGTGATGCCCGCCCACGGGTCGGTCATCGTGCGGAAGTATTCAAACTGGCCGCCGCGCGGGTCCTTCGTCATGTCGATGATTTTTCTTGTCATCTGCTCACTTCCCTCTCACATCCAGTCCGATAAGGTTCATCTCCGTATCGAACGCGATGCGGAACACCACGGACTTTTTGTCGTATTTCGCGCCGATGACGGCGATGGCATGCGGCTCGTCCGCGTCCGTCACGCCCGTCACCATCGAATCCTTGACCTTTTTGAAGCTGCCGCGCCCCTCGGTCGCGGTATCCATCATCTCTTCAATGGCATCGGCGCTCGTCTGCTCGCGCACATCCTCGCGCAGCGCGTCGTAGACCTCTTCATATTCGCCTTTCGTCAGCTGCGACATGACGGCAAGTCCCGCGCTCGAGACCTTGTCCTCGTCCATGCCGTCGGGCAGCTCGTTTCCGCGGCAGCCGGCCAAAATCACCAGCAGCACCGCAGCCAATGCGAAAAGCCACACTTTTTTGCGCATATTCTGTTCCTTTCCAAAAAAATAAAGCCCCCGTCCCTGCTCATAGGGGCGAAGACTTGACACTTCACGGTACCACCCTAATTATCTTTCCGCTTGGGGGAAAGCATCTTAGCCGTCCGGTAACGGGGACGAGGCGTTCCGCTCCTCGCGGACGGCTCCAAAGCGGCTGCTTCGCACCGGTGGCCGAGGGCTTGCACCATTCCCCTCTCGCTTCAGGCCCGTCTGCAAAGCTGACTTTTTCATCGCGTTTTACTTGCGTTATTATATCTCAAATTCAGCTTTTGTCAAGCATCCCTTGCCTTTGGGCAGAAAATGGCATATACTGCTTTCGTTTGAATGATGAAGGGAGAATCGCTATGAACCGTTCCCGCTCCGGCTATGTCTATATCGTCCTCTGTGCCGTCATTTTCAGCACGATGGAGGTCATGCTCAAAACCGTGCACGGCGTGTTTGCGCCCATGCAGATCACGTGTCTGCGCTTTCTCGTCGGCGGCATTCTGCTCATCCCGTTCGCCTCGC
>OHXX01000199.1_pt1 | contig 17977 bp, 18 predicted proteins | sample 1580101 | NCBI WGS metagenome assembly OHXX01 (sample SAMEA3882525, study PRJEB24775) | human gut metagenome | biome: human-associated habitat; feature: intestine environment; material: feces | place: Netherlands | collected 2009/2010 | reverse complement strand
CCCGACGTTTTCGGGTTCGGGAAAATCAGCTTCACGTCAGAGCGTACCAGGTCGTTCCAGTCGTGGATATTCTTCGGGTTGCCCTTACGCACCAGGAAGCCCATGGTGGAGTAGAACGGCGAGCTATTATTCGGCAGGCGCGACTGCCAGTCCGCTGGGATCAGCTTGCCTTTATCGTGCAGGATTTGTACGTCGGTCACCTGGTTATAAGTGACAACGTCGGCTTTTAAACCCTGCAAAATTGCCAGCGCCTGTTTTGATGATCCGGCATGAGATTGTTTAATCGTCAGTTTGTCGCCACCGTTATCTTTTGCCCATTGTTGCTCAAACGGCGGGTTCAGGGCGGCAAACAGCTCGCGGGAGACGTCATAAGAACTGTTCAGCAGTTCCGTTGCCTGTACATGGCCCGCCAGTAGCAGAGAAGCAACCAGCACGAGTGAGTTCTTTTTCAGTAAGTTAACGGCCATTGCGCACCCTTATAAATTTAATGACTTTCTAATAGCCATCATATTTATAACGGACGTGAAAGGAGTAACGGTTTTATATACCGTTTGGTGATTTGGAAGTTGAAAAGGGAATAAGACGAAATCCTCCCCACAAATGCAGGGAGGAAACAGAGGTGAATCAGATGCCGACGCTAACCGTCTCCGGCAGTGTGCTGCCGCCATCAATCACATTCTGTGTACCGGTTAAATAGCTGGATTCATCCGATGCGAGGAAGGCCGCCAGTTCGCCGACTTCCAGCGGATCGGCGAGGCGACGCATCGGGATTGCTTTCGCCATTTCAGTCAGCACCGATTCTGGATCTTCCGGGTTCGACTGGCGGGCAATGCTTTCCGCCATTGGCGTGCGAACGTATCCAGGGCAGATGGCGTTAACGCGAATACCAGACTGCGCGTACTCCACCGCCAGCGATTTAGTCAGGCCAACAATCGCCGCTTTCGTTAAGGCGTACGCCGTTTCGCCCGGGTCTGCCACCATATCGCCAGTGACTGAAGACATCATCACAATCCGGCCATCTTTGCGGGCAATCATCTCCGGCAGCACCGCCTTCGTGACGTTCCATACGCCTTTTATATTGATATCAATATGGAAATCGCGATCTTCATCGCTCATATCAAGGAAACTGCCCAGACGACAAACGCCTGCGTTATTCACCAGAATATCAATGCGCCCTTCTTTTTCCTTAGCGCGCTTAATAGCTGCGGCTACCGACGCCGGGTCACGCACATCGGCGACAACCGCCGTACAGCGATGACCACGGCCACACAGTTCGTCCGCCAGCTTTTCGATCTCAGGGGAGATATCCAGCAAGATTAGGTTTGCGCCATGACGCGCAAAAGTTCTGGCAATTCCTTCGCCAATTCCCTGCAATGCGCCCGTAATCAGTGCTGTCTTGCCCGTGAGTTTACCCATTTTAATGCTCTCCTTGTTAATACAGAGCGTTACACTCCATTCCCTCTGAAAATACAGGATAAACAAAATATTGCTGCGGATCAGCTCACTAATTAAGGAAAATCTCAATTTAGTCGCTGCTTTATGCAGCACCTCAAGCGTTACGTCAGCGCGCAATCATTTTCAGTGACATCACATGAGTAATATTCGGACTTAATGATTCCTTTGTGTCTATCAAATCGGGATATATGATCCCATTTATCTGCAATTATTTGATCGCAAATATTAAGGTCACCACCGATGCAACTTGAAAAGATGATTACCGAAGGCTCGAACGCCGCCTCAGCTGAAATTGACCGCGTATCAACGCTGGAAATGTGCCGGATTATCAACGATGAAGATAAAACCGTACCACTCGCCGTTGAGCGCGTACTGCCGGATATCGCCGCGGCGATCGATGTTATCCACACCCAGGTAAGCGGCGGCGGCCGTCTGATTTATCTCGGTGCGGGAACATCCGGTCGTCTGGGGATTCTGGATGCCAGCGAATGTCCGCCGACCTACGGCGTGAAACCGGGCCTGGTAGTTGGTTTGATTGCTGGCGGCGAATATGCCATTCAGCACGCGGTGGAAGGCGCAGAAGATAGCCGGGAAGGTGGTGTTAATGATCTGAAAAATATCGGCTTAACCGCGCAGGATGTGGTGGTTGGTATTGCGGCCAGCGGACGCACGCCGTATGTGATTGCCGGGCTGGAATACGCGCGCCAACTCGGCTGCCGTACAGTGGGCATTTCCTGTAATCCGGGGAGTGCCGTTTCATCCACCGCAGAGTTTGCTATTACGCCGGTAGTTGGTGCCGAAGTTGTTACCGGTTCTTCGCGAATGAAAGCAGGCACGGCGCAGAAACTGGTGCTCAACATGCTCTCCACCGGGCTGATGATTAAATCCGGCAAAGTGTTCGGCAACCTGATGGTCGATGTGGTCGCCACCAACGAAAAACTGCATGTGCGCCAGGTCAATATCGTCAAAAACGCTACCGGATGTAATGCCGAACAAGCGGAAGCGGCGTTAATTGCTTGCGAGCGCAACTGTAAAACGGCCATTGTGATGGTACTGAAAAATCTCGATGCCGATGAAGCTAAAAAATGCCTGGATCAACACGGCGGTTTTATTCGCAAGGCTCTGGAAAAGGAATAACCCATGGCTAAAGAGATCAGCAGTGAACTTCTGAACACCATTCTTACCCGGGTCGGCGGACCGGGAAATATCGCCAGTTGTGGTAACTGTATGACGCGCCTGCGTCTGGGTGTACATGACAGTTCATTGGTTGATCCCGATATCAAAACGCTGGAAGGCGTGAAGGGCGTCATTTTGACCAGCGATCAGGTGCAGGTGGTTTTTGGGCCAGGCAAAGCGCATCGTGCCGCAAAAGCCATGAGCGAGCTGCTGGGCGAGGCACCGGTACAGGATGCCGCAGAAATCGCCGCCCAGAATAAACGCCAGTTAAAAGCCAGACAAACTTCCGGCGTGCAACAATTTCTCGCCAAATTCGCCACCATCTTCACGCCGCTGATCCCCGGTTTTATTGCCGCCGGTCTGCTGCTGGGGATAGCGACGTTAATTGCCACGGTGATGCACGTTACGGCAGATGCTCAGGGCACGCTACCCGATGCGCTGAATTTTATGAAGGTGTTCAGCAAAGGCCTGTTCACCTTCCTGGTCATTCTGGTGGGCTATAACGCGGCCCAGGCATTTGGTGGCACGGGCGTAAATGGCGCAATTATCGCTGCGCTCTTTTTGCTTGGTTATAACCCAACTGCAACCACGGGTTACTACGCCGGATTTCACGATTTCTTTGGTCTGCCCATCGATCCGCGCGGCAATATTATCGGCGTGTTGATCGCCGCGTGGGCCTGCGCCCGCATCGAATGCATGGTGCGCCGCTTTATGCCGGACGACCTCGACATGCTGTTGACCTCATTAATCACCCTGCTGATCACCGCTACGCTTGCGTACCTGATCATTATGCCGCTGGGCGGCTGGCTGTTTGAAGGCATGTCGTGGCTGTTTATGCACCTGAACAGTAATCCGCTCGGTTGTGCGGTTTTAGCCGGGCTGTTCCTGATCGCCGTGGTATTTGGCGTGCATCAGGGCTTTATTCCTGTTTATCTGGCGTTAATGGACAGCCAGGGATTCAACAGCTTATTTCCCATCCTTTCAATGGCAGGCGCAGGCCAGGTGGGCGCGGCGCTGGCGCTCTACTGGCGGGCGCAACCGCACAGTGCATTACGCAGTCAGGTCCGCGGGGCGATTATTCCCGGTCTGCTTGGCGTTGGCGAACCGCTGATTTACGGTGTCACCCTGCCCCGCATGAAACCGTTTGTTACCGCCTGTTTAGGCGGCGCGGCGGGCGGTTTGTTTATCGGCCTGATAGCCTGGTGGGGTCTGCCGATGGGCTTAAACAGCGCCTTCGGGCCGTCTGGTCTGGTGGCGCTGCCGCTGATGACTTCCGCGCAAGGCATCCTTCCGGCAATGGCGGTTTACGCTGGCGGTATTCTGGTGGCATGGGTTAGTGGGTTTATTTTCACCACACTCTTTGGCTGCCGTAACGTCAATCTGGACTGATTATGAAACGGACAATGCTCTATCTTTCTCTGCTGGCTATTAGCTGTAGCGTCAGCGCCGCAAAATACCCTGTTCTGACAGAAAGTAGTTGATCAAGTGTATGCGGCGTTAAAGCAGTAATAAAAAGGCCAGTCAGTTGTGTTACTGGCTGGCCTTTAATCAATGAATCAGAAACGCTTACAGCGCCATCAGCTTGTCCAGCGACGGTGCGAAGTAATAGCCGCCAGTGACCGGTTTGGTGAAACGCAACATCGCATCACGCTTACCATCAGTATCGCCAAACATGCTCAGCAATTGCTGCTCAATGTTATGCAGACGCGCGCAGTAGGCGCAGAAGTACAGACCGTGAGTGCCACTGGCGGTGCCGTACGGCAGGCTCTGACGAACAATCTTCAGCCCTTTGCCATCTTCTTTCAGATCAACGCGGGTCAGGTGAGAGGTTTCCGGACGTTCGTCGCCGTCAATCTCTTCGTTGGCCTCTTTGGTGCGCCCGATCATCATCTCTTGATCGTGAACGCTCATCCGATTGAGCTGCTTCAGGTTGTGCTCCCAACGCTGCACAAACACATAGCTGCCGCCCGCATCCACGCCGTCTTTGATAACAGCCACTTCGCGGCGCGTCTCTTCCCGCCGGGTTTTCTGTACCGTCAACAAAGCCGCTCAGGTCACGCTCTTCAACCCAACGGAAGCCGTGGATCTCTTCTTTCACTTCAATGCAGTCACCAAAGGCTTCCATCGCCGCCTGAGCGACAGAGAAGTTCACGTCGTGACGCAGAGAAAGAATGTGGATCAACACATCGAACTGGGTCGTCGGTGCAAGACCTTTACCGTAGCCCGGAAAATCTTTCAGCTCTTCAGCCCCAACGCCGCCGCTCAGAGTGCGCCAGGTATTGTTACCAAAGGCAACCACCGCACCAAGATGCGCGTCCGGGAATTTCGCTTCAAAAGTTGCCAGTTTGTCGGCAAATGTTTTACTGGCCGCACGCAGGGCGTCAACTTCCCCTTTCACGTTGGCTTCGATCCAAATCGCCGCGCGGCAATGTTCTGGCAAAATGCCACTCTGAACCTGAGACATTGTTCCTCCTGAAAATAATAATGCCACGCAATCCGTGGCATTGTTGGGCGCTATTTTACGTGTTTTTTCGCGGCGGCGGTTTGTTCAGACGCAAATTAACGCCGCCAGATAATTTTACTGACTTTCCAGTTTTTCAGGGTATCGTCCGAAGGCATTAACCCTTCAGGACCACTCCATTCCCCGCTGAACTGGTAGCTAATATGTTGACTGCCTTCGGCTTTACATTCGACGGCACGATTATCATCACTGTCGGCCTTTTGGCAATTGCCAAATGCTTTGCTGTAAAGGTCACTAAACGGTGTACCGATTTTAACACCGGTGTCAGCAGGAATATCGCTATCCAGCACATCAATGCGGCTGATCGTGCCTTGATCGCCGTTAATCACCATCGCCACGTTGTCGCCTTTCATCACTTCAAAAAAGCGCACCACGTTGCCGTTCGCGGTTTTCATTCCGCTGCGCAGGCGATAATCGCCATCAAGCGCATCAGCAATGGCTTGTTCTTGCAGTGGTGTGGACGCCGTTAATTCACCCACGCCCTGCTCGCTCACTTTGGTGGATGATCCAAACCAGTTCCACGGGTTAGCGGCCGACCAGTTAACTGACGACATCGTGGAACAGCCGGTCAGCATCAACGGCATAGCGCATAACATTAAACGCAGCGATTTCATGTCACTTCCTTTGGTTATTCAATAACGTTGATTGGAGTGCAAATTCACCAAAAAGTGCCGTTATTCTTTTTCTTCATTAAAACAAGCGCGTAAACGTCGATTGGTCAGCAGCCAGATTAACGCCACGATATCCGCCACTACCAGCGCCAGACCGATACCGCTAACGGATTCACCGTTCAGCCACAGCCACGGTTGCCAACAAAGTAAAACCACTTGCGCCAACAGCAACAGAAAATAGAGCACATGCCAGATACGGGGAAATGAAGCCCGCCGACCACTCAGCAAAAATGCCAGCACCGCCGGAATACCGGGAATCAACCCCAGCCAGAAATTATCGTGATCGGGATAAAACAGATTTAGCAGCGCAGTACCCTGCTCGCGCGACGCTCCGGCAATGACAAACAGCACCCAGGTTCGCGCCTGAAGCAATAGCACAAGCCAGAAGAGCAAGGGTAAACGCAGGCGACCGTGCGCATCATAATGGACAGGATGAAACTCAGTACTCTTCATCTTCAATCAAACGCTTACCCAGACTCAGCACGTCGGCGTGTTCATATCCCAGGCGTTCATACATTCCGAGCACCATGTCGTTATCTTCCGGCACGTTGATCTGAATTTTCGGACAGCCGCGAGCAATCAGCTTTTTCTCCAGCCGATTAAGCAACGCATTAGCAATCCCACGCCCACGAAACTCGGGATGCACGCCAAGATAATAAGCAGACCCGCGATGCCCGTCATAACCGCCCATCACCGTTCCGACCACTTCACCGTTCACCTCAGCGACCAGAAACAAACTGACGTCATGGTTCATCTTACGCTCAATGTCCATTTCCGGATCGTTCCACGGACGCAGCAAGTCGCAACGCTCCCAAAGGGTGATGACCTCTTCGAAATCTTCCTGGCGAAATACGCGTATCTCCATGGTATTCGTTACCTTTTTGCGGGTTAAAAGGCTGATTATGGCGTGAACGGTCGAATTAGCCAATATCTGACGAAAATCGGTTGAAAAAGTGGCATAATGGGGAGTTGTCAACTATTGAAATGAAAAGTAAAACAATTCTCAACAGCAAACCGTCGTAACGGATTACGCGATACGATATAACATCTGGAACTTTATTATTACAACTCAGGCCGTATGAGCACTTTTAAACCACTAAAAACACTCACTTCGCGCCGCCAGGTGCTGAAAGCCGGTTTGGCTGCCCTGACGTTATCAGGAATGTCGCAAGCCATCGCCAAAGAAGAACCGTTAAAAACCAGTAACGGACACAGCAAGCCGAAAGCAAAAAAATCTGGTGGCAAACGTGTCGTTGTTCTCGATCCAGGCCACGGCGGGATTGATACCGGAGCGATCGGACGCAACGGTTCGAAAGAAAAACATGTGGTGCTGGCAATTGCCAAGAATGTCCGTTCCATATTGCGTAATCATGGCATTGATGCGCGTTTAACGCGTTCTGGCGATACGTTTATCCCACTGTACGATCGCGTGGAAATCGCCCATAAACACGGCGCAGACCTGTTTATGTCAATTCACGCCGACGGTTTTACCAACCCGAAAGCTGCCGGTGCTTCGGTATTTGCCCTCTCTAACCGTGGGGCAAGTAGCGCAATGGCGAAATACCTGTCTGAACGCGAAAACCGCGCCGATGAAGTTGCCGGTAAAAAAGCGACTGACAAGGATCACCTATTGCAGCAAGTGCTGTTTGATCTGGTGCAAACCGATACTATTAAAAACAGCCTGACGCTCGGCTCGCATATTCTGAAAAAGATTAAGCCGGTGCATAAACTGCACAGCCGCAATACCGAACAAGCCGCGTTTGTGGTGTTGAAATCGCCGTCGGTTCCGTCGGTGCTGGTGGAAACCTCGTTTATCACCAACCCGGAAGAAGAGCGGCTGTTAGGCACTGCAGCGTTTCGCCAGAAAATCGCCACAGCGATTGCCGAAGGCGTGATCAGTTATTTCCACTGGTTTGACAACCAGAAAGCACACTCGAGAAAGCGGTAAGTGATGAAACCCGACGCACACCAGGTTAAACAGTTTCTGCTCAACCTTCAGGATACGATTTGTCAGCAGTTGAGCGCCGTCGATGGCGCAGAATTTGTCGAAGATAGCTGGCAGCGCGAAGCTGGCGGCGGCGGGCGTAGTCGGGTTTTGCGTAATGGTGGTGTTTTCGAACAGGCAGGCGTCAACTTTTCACATGTCCACGGTGAGGCGATGCCTGCTTCCGCCACCGCTCATCGTCCGGAACTTGCCGGGCGCAGTTTCGAGGCGATGGGCGTTTCACTGGTAGTGCATCCGCATAATCCGTATGTCCCCACCAGCCACGCGAATGTGCGCTTTTTTATTGCCGAAAAGCCGGGTGCAGAGCCCGTCTGGTGGTTTGGCGGCGGCTTCGATTTAACCCCTTTCTATGGTTTTGAAGAAGACGCCATTCACTGGCACCGCACCGCCCGTGACCTGTGCCTGCCATTTGGCGAAGACGTTTATCCGCGTTACAAAAAGTGGTGCGACGAATACTTCTACCTCAAACATCGTAACGAACAGCGCGGCATTGGCGGGCTGTTCTTTGATGATCTGAACACGCCAGATTTCGACCACTGTTTTGCCTTTATGCAGGCGGTAGGCAAAGGCTACACCGACGCTTATTTACCAATTGTAGAGCGACGAAAAGCGATGGCCTACGGCGAGCGCGAGCGCAATTTTCAGCTCTACCGTCGCGGTCGTTATGTCGAGTTCAATCTGGTCTGGGATCGCGGCACGCTGTTTGGCCTGCAAACTGGCGGGCGCACCGAGTCGATCCTGATGTCAATGCCGCCACTGGTACGCTGGGAGTATGATTATCAGCCAAAAGATGGCAGCCCGGAAGCGGCTTTAAGTGAGTTTATTAAGGTCAGGGATTGGGTGTAACTCCCTCACCCCCACTCCCGCATCCGCTGATGCAGCGTCAGTGACGGCTTCTCGGCAAACAGTTGCTGATAATCCGTGGCAAATTGCCCAAGATGCCAGAATCCCCACTGCATGGCGGCGTCTTTTACCGTTGTGCTTTGTGACCACGGACTTATGAGTTCGCGGCGCACGGCGTTCAGGCGAATACGTTTCAGCCACGCGTTCGGACCAATGCCCAAAATGGCGTGAAACGCGTTTTGTAGCGTGCGGCGGCTGACATGCAGTTGATTACACAAGTCCAGCACCGTCACCGGTTCGGACATGTTTTCCAGCACATATTCACGGGCGCGGGAAAGCAATCGACGGTAACTCTGATGACTGATGCTTTCCGCCGTCATCATCGGCTGCGCTTCTTCCAGCATCGCCCCCATCGCCATTAGCAAATTATCCCCCAGCACTTTTCGCACTGCAGGCTGATGGAGATTTTCCGGGTTCTCGCAAAACGTCGCCAGCGCCTGTTGGACAAAGCCCCACAGCGCGGCTTTATGCTGCTCTTTCACTTCCAGCGCCGACTGGCTACGCAGCATATGTAATACCCGATCCGGATTATGCAAAAAGTTAGCCTGACGAGTGATGACATCTTCAGAAAGCACTACGCCAAGGATCGTGTAATCGTCCGGCGTACTTAATTCAAACTCGGTTCCACCAGGGCGCGTCGCAATTTCTGCACTTCCCAGACATTGCGAACCGATAAATCCCTGCTCACCGCGCGTCGCCGGAATGCCAAACCAGAACGAGTTCGGCCAGACCAGGCACGACTGACGCAGCGCCAGACCAGTGTATTCACGAAAAACCTGAATATCATCGAGTAGAATTTCCGTAAATTCACCATGAAACTTGCCCGGATGCAGCTGATCGTAAATCTGCTGCCAGGCGGTAATTGTCAAAGCATGTTCATAGACGTCCGTTGTCTGTCGTTGATGAACATTATCCACTTCGACCTTCGGCGTGAGCTTCAGGTTTTCGGGTAAGGGTTCATGATAAAGATGGTGCAAATTGGCTGTACGGGTCTTTTTCATGATGTTAATGCCGGGTGTTGTAGGACACCCGGCACCTCCGACAGGTTAATGGGGCTTGAGACGGTAACGACTACTGCGTTTACGTAACGTCCCGGCAGAAAAGAGCTGTTCGAGCGCATTTCTGGCTTTTTCCAGCGGCCAGCCAAAGTGGGCAGCCACTTCTCCTGCCGTCATTCCCTGACGTACTGATGTTAACAGCGCCAACAACTCGTCAGCAGATTCCGCGACGATAACTGGCGCGTCGGGTTCCTTTACGGGTTGCTTCGGCTGGCGGTTAAAGCCAGTAAGCAGCCACTGGGTGTCATCGTCTGGCCGACCGATCTCCTTACGGCTGATGACACGCCCGGTACGCATCGCGGCAGCACAACCTGCGTCCAGCGCCGCACGACACGCCGCCAGATCGCCTTCCACCACCAGCGTTAGGCGACCAGGGTCAAGCACTTCGTGACTGAGCAGACGAACGTTAGCTGCTTTGAGCATGGCATCAGCTGCATCTATCGCGGCGACCATGCCGTCCACTTCCAGCAATCCCAGTGCATTGATCATCGGCAACCTCCGTTACGCACGCTGGATTGGATTACGCGCGATTTCCAGCACTGCATCGGTAAAGGCGTTACAGGCTGCTTTACACGCGGCCTGGCTACCGGTTAAAAATGCTGCCGAGTAGTTGGTTTCAGACGGTGGCGGGACATAGGTCACCAGCTGCACGTCGGCAGATTTCAACGCTGCATCAATGCCGTAGGTCGCTTCCAGCGGCGGTGCCACCAGATACGCCATCGGATCGCCAAGCGTGATCCCGGCGGTTGATGAGAGATAAGAACCGGTACGCGAAACTACATGTGCCAGGAAGGCTGTGTTTTCTGCGTCATTAGCCCACTGGAAAGCAGCGCCATTTTCAATATTTGCAACCATCGCATCCAGACCAGCACGCACTTCCGCCGGGTTTGGTCCACCAAGCATAATCAGCACCTCACCGGCAGTCGGTGACGGGCCGTGTGCAGCGCCCGCATACAGCGAGCGACCATATACCACTTCGACCATCGCCTGCTTGGTCGCTTCGTCAGCCGCAATGTAGGTGACGTCATCTGAATCAGCAGAAATCAGCCCGAGGCTACGAATATGCGGCGGCAATTTCAGTTCACGTGCAAATTCGGCGTTAACGGAGGCAATCACCCGCATGGCGGTTACCGACGGTCGAATCAAATCTAAAGCTGGCATGATGCCTCCTTATCGGGTCATGTTGATGCCGGATGCTTTCTGCTCCAGCATACGTTTCGCCAAATCCACAATGACGGCTGCGGCTTCAACCGGCGGCGTGCCGCCCTGGTGAATATTAGAGATACAGGTGCGATCGGCCTCAACGGTGGTCGCCATACGCGGCGAGTAAACGGCGTAGCAGGAGAGGCTTTCTGACTGCCCCAACCCCGGACGTTCGCCCACCAGCAGGATCACTACTTTCGCGCCTAGGATCTCACCGATCTGATCTTCAATCTTCACGCGACCATAACGTACAAAGAATGGCGTACCGACTTTCAGCCCGGCTTGCTTCAGGCCCGCCATCAGCGGCGGCAGGATCTCTTCGTAGTTCACGGTGATCGCATCAGTTGACAGGCCATCAGAAATAACGACCTGCACGTCCGGATTAGCAACACACTGTGCTTTCAGCGCTTCAACAGCTTCTGCACACAGGCGGCGGCCCATATCCGGACGAGTCAGGTAGAGATTTTTGTCGCTGATTTCGGAGCGGACTTCCAGCAAGCCCTGCGCTTTCACCCACTCTTCCGGTACTTCTTTCAGAACGGTATCTTTCGAACGAGAGTGATCGGCCAGGAAACGCAGCAACGCCTGGGTGCGCGGACGCGGACCGGCACGACCGGTACAAACGCGGGCCACGGTGCTGCGACGCAGTTCTGTTAATACGTCCGCGCGATGTGGGTTTTCCACACCAATCCACGCTTTTGCTTCCGCAGAACCTAAATCCAGCGCGCAGCTTTCCGAGGTCACCGGTGCCGCACAGTTGGTGGTGGCGCACTTTGCTTCTGACGGCGCGGGGGCCGTTTGTCCCATTGACGCCATCACACTGCGTACAATTTCTTCAATCTGTTTTTGATCCATGATGTGTTATCTCCGCGTCATCAGAAGAACAGTGACGGATCGCCCGCCCGTTTGGTCAGGCGACCGTTTGCCATAATGCCCATGCTTTCCAGCCAGCGTTCAAACTCCGGTGACGGACGCAGATTCAGTAACTGACGCACAGTGGCAGTGTCGTGGAATGCGGTGGTCTGATAGTTGAGCATGATGTCATCACCCAGCGGCATCCCCATGATGTAGTTGCAGCCTGCGGTGGCGAGCAGGATCATCAGGTTTTCGTTGAGGTTCTGGTCAGCGTCAGCGTGGTTGGTGTAGCAGCAGTCACAGCCCATAGAGATGCCGCTCAGCTTGCCCATAAAGTGATCTTCTAAGCCCGCACGGATAATCTGGCGGTCGTTGTAGAGATACTCCGGCCCAATAAAACCGACCACGGTGTTGACGATAAACGGATCGTAATGACGCGCCAGCCCATAGTTACGCGCTTCCATCGTCACCTGGTCTGCGCCGAAGTTAGCGCCAGCGGATAGCGCCGAGCCTTGTCCGGTTTCGAAGTAGAGACAGTTTTCCCCGGCGATACGGTTGAACTCCGCGCCCACTGCGCGTGCTTCATCGAGCATCGCCAGCTCTACGCCAAACTCTTTCAGCCCTTTTTCGCTGCCGCAGATACTCTGGAAAATCAGCCCGCCTGGTGCGCCACGACGGATCGCTTCGATCTGGGTGGTGACGTGCGCCAGTACGCAGCCCTGAGTTGGGATGTTGAATTTGTCGATCACGCCATAGATGGTATCCAACACGCGGCTTAAGTTTTCCACGTCGTCAGTCACCGGGTTAACGCCAATCACCGCATCGCCCACCCCAAAGGAAAGCCCTTCGTAGATTTGCGCGGCGATACTTTGCACGTCGTCACGGGTATCGTTCGGCTGCAAACGGGCGCTAAAGGTGCCCGGAATACCGATGGTGGTATTGGCCTTTTTGATCACCGGCATTTTCTTCGCGCCGTAGATCAGGTCCGCGTTGGAGCAAATCTTCGCTACCGCCGCCACCACTTCCGAGGTCAGCCCTTTGCGGGTAAAGGCAATGTCGTCCACGCTGATTTCATCGCTCAGCACATACTCACGCAGTTCGCTGATGCTCCAGTTTTTAATCTGGTTATAGGCCGTTTCGTTAACGTCGTCCTGAATCAGCCGCGTCACGCAGTCATCTTCATAGGCAATCACCGGATTATTGCGGATGTCCGCTACGGTCATTTCCGACAACACCTGCTTTGCCGCCACGCGCTCCTGTGAACTTGCCGCAGCAACGCCCGCCAGCACATCCCCCGAACGCAGTTCGTTGGCTTTAGCCAGCACCTCTTTTACATCCTTAAACTGATATACATTGCCGAACAATGTGGTCTTTAGTTTCATAAGTCGTTCCCTCAGGAAGGAAATGCGAGTGATTTCACCGTCACCGGCACAACCGATCCGCCAAAAAGAGGCGTACCAATGTCGATATAGTCCCCCGCGCGGACAATCACTTCGTCAATGACTGCCAACGGGAGTTGTTGTAGCTGTGGGCGCAACAACATGCCCAGAGCTTTACCAAAGTCCTGCCCGGCCACCACCAGCAGGGGATGCGGATTCGGAAAACGCGCGACGAAATCGACCAGCGCGTTGATGACCGTCAGTACCGCGGCGTAACGCACAGGCAGCGAGGCGGGAAGCGCCAGCACGTACGCGTCAGTTTTGGGGCAAAGATCCAGTTGAATCAGCGCCTGTTGCCAGGCACTGACCAGATCCGTTTCATCAATCGGGATCGCCACCGGCAAATTGCGCAGCGGCAGTTGTACGCCCTCCAGCCAGATTGTGCTGCCAGAGAGCGAAAGGGTATGAGCACCCGCGCCAATCACCGTGGCGCGCACGGTTTGCGCCGGAAACTGCACGTTCATCTCACGCAGACGCGGATGGTCATGCAGCGCCGTTGCCAGAAGCGGGCCTATATCGGCAAAACAGAACGGGTCGGCGGGCTGGTGGCGATAACATTCGCCTACCCCGCCAGAAAGCGTAATGATTTCGGGCGTAACACCTGCGGGCAGCAAATCGGTTTGCATCAATGCCTGCGCGAGCGGCGAGAGCGTTCCGTCAATCACTTCGACAATCAGCTCTGCCATCCGGCGGGTAACCTGCACCAGCTGCCCGCCGGTCAGCGAACGGGCGTCAGTACCGGCACCGAAGCACTCATCCACAATCATCTGCCCCGGTTTATGAGCGTAAACCACGCGCCCCTGGCTGTCGGTTTCCAGCAGGCGACCGCCGACGTTGAGGCAGGCAGTGCCGCTGATTTTTCCGGCATCGAACAGGGCGTAGTTCGCGGTGCCACCGCCGATGTCGATATTCAGTACCCGACACAGCCGTTGTTCAGAAAGGGTTTGCGCCCCGGCACCGTGTCCGGCGATCACGGATTCAAGATGCGGCCCGGCGCTGGCGACGACAAAATCGCCCAGCGACCGGGAGAGCGCCATCACCGCCGGGCGAGCGTTGCGGGTTTTTGCGCTTTCACCGGTGATAATGATGGCACCAGAATCAACGCTTTCCGGCGCAATGCCCGCAGCCTGATATTGCTCGAGGATTAAGGTTTTCAGTTCCGCTTCTTTTAAACCACCCTGTTTATCGACAGGGGTAAAGAACACCGGGCTTTGCCAGCTAATTTCGCGTTTGATGAATTCGTAGCGCGGCACCTGCGACACCGCCGCACGGTTAACCAGCTCCAGGTGGGAGAAGATCACCTGGGTGGTGGTGGTGCCGATATCGATACCGACGCTCAGTAGCTGGCGAGTGTTCACGATTGCGCCTCCGCTTCAGTTTTAGCCGCGGTCGCGTCTTCTTTTGGCACCAGCATCATCGCCACGCCAATTGCCGTTACGCCGCCGATCAATTTGCCGACAATCATCGGGAAGATCATGGCGTTCATGTTGGCAGCGGCGAAGCCTAAATGGTCGCCCAGGGCGAAAGCAGCGGAAACGGCGAAGGCGCAGTTGATGACTTTGCCGCGGGTATCCATCTGCTTCATCATGCCAAACATCGGAATGTTGTTGGCAAGCGTTGCCACCATGCCGGCTGCCGCGATATTGTTCATATTCAGCACCTTACCGACGCTCATCAGCGGTTTTTCAAACCAGCGAGTCAGCAGCAGTACCATTGGATACGCCCCTAACAGAACGCAGGAGATCGAGCCGATAACTTCAATGGCGCGCATCACTTCACCGGGTTTATCGCCAGGGGCCATAAAGATAGGATCAAGACCCGGGATCAGTTCCCAGCCAAGGAGGAATTTCACTACCGCAGCGGCAAGACCGAGGGTGATCAATGCAACGAGGAATTTGGCGAAGATCTGGAAGCCGTTGATCATTTTTTCCGGGATGAATTTCAGCCCCAGCGCCACCAGCACCGCAACGATAAGTACCGGGATCATGTTCATCAGGATCAGCGCAAAGGTGAATTCAACAGGCTGGCCGTTGATCTGCACACCGGAGTACATCGCTACCAGACCACCAGCGATACAGCCAATCGGAATGGTCACTATGCCCGCCAGCACGCCGAGCGCCAGATAACGACGGTCAGAAGGTTCGATAATGCCGAGCGCCACTGGAATGGAAAACACAATCGTTGGCCCCATCATCGACCCGAGGATTAACCCAGAGTATAGCCACGCTGCTACGTCACCGCCCGCCAGCTCTTTGGCGAGGAAGAAGCCGCCCATATCGCACGCCAGCAGTGTTCCGGCGAACATTGACGGGTTTGCGCCGAGCATTTCGTAAACCGGGATAATCACCGGCCCGAGTACGTGGGCCAGTACCGGTGCCAGCGCGGTCATACCGACCATCGCCAGGCCCAGAGCGCCCATTGCCATAAAGCCTTCTTCAAACTGGCCGCCGGCCCCTTCGATACTTTTGCCGAACTTACCGAGGAAACGAGCAGAACCGCCGAACTGCGACAGGATCCTGTCTACGGCAGCTATCAGCATAAAGAACATCATGATGTACATGATGATTTCGTTAATTCCCATCGCCTTTACTCCCTGTTAGTTGTTATTTATTGGCGGATGCGGCGTGAACGCCTTATCCGCCCTACATGTGCAATCCCGTAGGCCAGATAAGACGCGGCAAGCGTCGCATCCGGCAATTGCACCGCGCCACTGGCGGATGCGGCGTGAACGCCTTATCCGCCCTACATGTGCAATCCCGTAGGCCGGATAAGACGCGGCAAGCGTCGCATCCGGCATTTATTGCGCCGCTGCGTACAGGCCGACAATCTGCTCCAGGCTGGCGGTACGCGGGTTACTGCGCAGACAAATATCTTCCAGCGCGGCCTGCGCCCATGCGCCGTAATGCGCAGATGTCGCACCAACATCGCCCAGTCGTTTACCAATCCCAACTTCAGCAATCAGCTCACTTACCGCGTTAATAGCGTCACGATCGTCGGATTTTTTAGTTCGCAGCGCCCGACCAATCTGACTAAACCGATCACGACAAACCATCCGGTTAAATTCCATCACCGTTGGCAACAACATGGCGTTCGCCAGACCGTGCGGAATATGCAGCGCCGCCCCTGGCTGATGCGCCATCGCGTGGCATAACCCAAGCCCGGCGCTGGAAAACGCCATTCCCGCCATACATGAAGCCAGCAACATGCTCTCGCGCGCGGCAAGGTCATGGCCGTAGCCCACCGCTTTCGGCAGTGATTTGCCAATCATCGCAATGGCACCAATCGCCAGGCTGTCGGTAAACGGTGTAGCGTTCAGCGCGCTGTACGCTTCAATGGCATGGGTTAACGCATCAATGCCAGTCATCGCCGTGACATGCGACGGCACGCCTTCGGTCAGCGCAGCGTCGAGAATCGCGACATCCGGCATCAGCGAGGCATGGGCTAACACCTGTTTGCGCCCGCTTACCGCATCGATAATCACCGTCACGTTAGTCGTTTCAGAGCCGGTTCCGGCGGTCGTTGGAATGGCAATCAACGGCAGGCGCGGTTGCAGGACGCTGGTTTCTGACATTTCTGCCAGCGTGCTATCGGGGTTCGTCACCAGCAACGCAACGGCTTTCGCCGCATCCGCAGCAGGTGTACAGAACCGCCTTGGCGGCATCGATGCAGGAGCCGCCGCCAAACGCGATCACCCCGTCACAACCTGATTCACGCAACTGCGCCACGGCTGCACACACGTCGGTGATGCACGGTTCGCCCACCGGACATGGCCAGAGCGTCATGGCGATACCTTTAACGGCCAGGCTACGTGTCAGCCCGGCGGTCATCCCTGCCTGATGCAAAAAGCTGTCTGCCATCACGAACAGATGTTTCAACCCACGCGTTTGCGCTTGCTGCCCACAACTGCTCACCGCGCCCGGACCGCAAAGCGTCACCGGTGGAACGCTAAATGTTTTTACCCGTTGCAGATTCAGGGTATCGAACGCCTGAAAAAGCGCCGTTTGCAATTCACTTTGCATAGATCCCCTCCGCTTTCTCTCGCCCACTACTGGCGATTGCCAGCGGGGTCATAAACAAACTGTGCTGCGGTAAATGCACCTGTAACGCCGGAAATTGTTTGCAAAACAGCGCAGCTACGCCCGGTTGCATACAGGAACCGCCCGCCAGCCATAAATCCGTAATGCCCTGCCCTTCAATATGCCGGGCCACAATGTCCGCCATTTTTTCGTACACCGGTTTCACCGCGGGCCAAATCTCGTCACCGTGACCGCGTTTGTACTGCTCTGCCTCTTCCAGCGAAATACGGCGATTTCCGGCGAGAGTCAGAGAGATGTGATGTCCGCCGGTGGCTTCATCCGCCGAGTACGTCACCTTGCCCTTTTTCACGATGGCAATACCAGTAGTGCCACCGCCGATATCCACTACACCGGCGTTGTCCAGTTGCAGCAGATCCGCGACTGCGGTTGGCTCATCCAGCACATGGCTCACTTCCAGTCCGGCAGACTCCAGCACGTTGATGGAAATACGCGGGTCCGTACCTGGAGGAAAAGAGGTCGCCGCATGGCTAAAACGGCGACCGAATTGCTGCTCGAGGGTGTCGAGATGGCGTCGAACAATGGTGACCGCACCGAAGAAATCCCAGACGATGCCGTCGCGGACCACATCAGCCCAGTCGAGGCATACCGCCACCG
>OHXX01000177.1_pt1 | contig 19110 bp, 28 predicted proteins | sample 1580101 | NCBI WGS metagenome assembly OHXX01 (sample SAMEA3882525, study PRJEB24775) | human gut metagenome | biome: human-associated habitat; feature: intestine environment; material: feces | place: Netherlands | collected 2009/2010 | reverse complement strand
CCCGCTGCCGCCCGGATCAGCTCACAGGTCTCCATCCCCGTCCGGCCCAGCACCTCCGTACACAGGGCGGAAAGCTCCCCCATGCCCCGGAAGGGCTCCTGCCCGCTGCGGACCAGATGCCGGGTCACCAGCAGGTGATCCACCGCCGTGGGACCGATGGCATCACAGGTCATGTCCCGGTTGCCGATGCCCGCCGTCAGCACCGGCCCACGGGGCAGGAGCTCCGCCAGCAGGGAGGCGAGACACGCCGCCTGCTGCGAAAAAGGCTGCTCCTCCAGCTCCATGGTGACATAGCGTCCCACGGGCTTTCCCAGTGCTCTGGCTCCCGTCTCGTCCAGGATCCGCACCTCCGTCACGGAGACGCCCTGCCGCCGCTCCGTCCGGGTGGCCACCCCGGAGAGTTCTCCGGCTGCGGGGCCGCCTGCCTGTAAATTTTCCGCTGCCTCCAGCGCCAAGTCCGTCCGGATCTGTGTCATACTTGTGTTTCCCCCTCCCATTGTGCCACAAAATGTGGTAGATTACGGGTAGTTTCCCGCAAAAAATAGGGAATATGCAAAAAAGAATGGCAAAAATTCAAAAAGTGCTTGCAATTTTCAGATAAAGATGTTAAAATATCATCCTGCGTGGATGTTTCATTCCAACGTAGTTACTTTATCGTCGGGGAGGTGTTTGGTTTGCCGAATATCAAGTCTGCTAAGAAGCGTGTGCTGGTGTCCGAGGCTCGTAATGCCCGCAACAAGGCCAATCGCTCTGCACTGAAGACCGCTATCAAGAAGTTCGAGGCTGCTGCCGTGGAAGGCAATCGCACCGAGGCCGAGGGCGCTTACAAGGTCGCAGTGAAGTCCATTGACAAGGCTGCTGCCAAGGGTCTGCTGCACAAGAACAACGCTGCTCACAAGAAGAGTGCGCTGACGCTGAAACTCAACCAGATTGGCTGATCCAAACCAAAGGACACCTGCCGGGTGTCCTTTTTTTTGCCCGGCCGCCGGAAAGTGCGGCCAACAGGGGAAAAGACAAAACAGAGCGTAATTTTTCTTTGAAAAATTACGCTCTGTTGTTGGTCAAGTGCCCTTTTGCGGCTTATTTGTAGTAGTCCGTGCCGTCCTCGATGACCATGGGCAGGCCGTTGTGGTACACCGGCAGGGTCTGGAACTTGAAGCGGCTGGCCCTGTGCATCCGGTCGATTTTCTCCCGGACGGCCTCGTCCGGGCAGACGCCCCGGCGGATATACTCGTTGACGGCGTGATAGGAAAAGCCCAGATTGTCCTCGTCGGTGAGGCCCGTCAGGCCGTCGGAGGGGGGCTTGATGAGGAACCGCTCCGGCAGGCCCAGCGCCCGGCCCAGAGCGATGACCTCCTCCGTGGTGTACATCCCCAGAGGGGAGAAGGCACCGGCGCTGTCGCCGTAGATGGTGCAGTAGCCCACCCAGTCCTCCGACAGGTTGGAGGTGTTGAGGACGATGCCGCCCTCCACCGACTGGGCCACGGCGTAGAGGGTGGCCATGCGGATACGGGAGGGAAGATTCACCACCGTCTGGCGGCTGGGGGTCAGGCCCGCCTGCTCCAGCTGGGACAGTACCCCCGCCACGGCATCGTGGATGTTGCAGGTGCAGTGGGGGATCTGCAGATGCTCCACCAGCGCCTGAGAGTAGTCGATATCCGGCTGAATGCCGTCGGGCATCAGCACGCCATAGACGTGATCCCGGCCATAGGCCGCCACCGCCATGGCCGCCACGGTGGAGCTGTCCTTGCCGCCGGAGATGCCGATGACGGCGGTCTTGCCGCCGCAGCCGGCCATCTGCTGGCTCATCCACTCCAGCACCCCGGCAAGCTGGAGCTGTACGTTGAATCCGCTCATGTGATCCCTCCTGTGAATGGTTGATGGATGGGGGAGGTGTCCCCGTTGATGGCTTATTGTACTCCCATTTTCCACAAAATGCAACTGCCGCCCGCTGGGGGCTGCGGAGGGATTTTCCGTATTCCATAGAAAACCGGCGGAAAAGGATTGGATTTCCGGCTTTTCCCGCATTTTCTTTTGGCAAACGACGTGGTAGAATATAGAACAGATCAGAAAAAACGAACCCAAGGAGGAATTCTATGAAGGATAACAAACTGGGTATCATGCCCATCTCCAAGCTCATTTGGAATATGTCCCTCCCCATCATCGTGTCGATGCTGGTGCAGGCCCTATATAACATCGTGGACAGCGTGTTCGTCTCGCAGGTCAGCGAGCAGGCCCTTACCGCCGTGACGCTGGCCTTCCCGGCCCAGAACCTGATGATCGGTCTGGCCACCGGCACCGCCGTGGGCGTCAATGCCCTGCTGGGCCGTGCGCTGGGCGCCGGGGACGGCAAGCGGGCCGATCAGGTGGCCATCAACGGCATTTTCCTGGCGGTGGTGGGCTTTGTACTCTCCGCCGTGCTGGCCCTGTGCTTCGCCGGGACCTTCTTCCGCACCCAAACGGATATTGACTACATTGTGGACAACGGCATCACCTATCTGCGCATCTGCTGCTGTGCCTCGCTGGGAATGTTCTGCCAGATCATGTTCGAGCGCCTGCTGCAGGGTACCGGCCGTTCCATCCTCTCCATGTATACCCAGGGGCTGGGTGCCATCGTCAACATTGTGCTGGACCCCATCTTCATCTTCGTGTTCAAGATGGGCGTGGTAGGCGCCGCCGTGGCTACCGTCATCGGCCAGTTCTGCGGCTGCGGTCTGGCTCTGTATATGAACCTGCGGAAGAACCACGACCTGCACCTTCGGTTCCGGGGCTTTCGGCCGGACTGGAGGATCGTGGGCAACATCTACGCCATCGGCCTGCCCTCCGTGGTGATGGTGGCTATCGGCTCGGTGATGACCTTCTGCATGAACAAGATCCTCATCACCTACCACTCCGCCAAGGAGACGGCGGCTACCGCCTTCGGCATCTACTTCAAGCTCAACAGCTTTGTCTTTATGCCGGTGTTCGGCCTGAACAACGGTGTAGTTCCCATCGTGGCCTATAACTACGGCGCTCAGAATCGCCGCCGCATGATGGAGACCATCAAGCGCAGCGCCATCTATGCCTCCTGCATCATGGTGCTGGGTATGGCCATCTTCTGGGCCATTCCGGGGACGCTGGTCAGCATCTTTAACGCCACGGAGACTATGAAGCAGGTGGCCGTTCCGGCCCTGCGGATCATCTCCCTGAGCTTCTGCACGGCCGGGGCCTGTATCGCTCTGGGCAGCTCCTTCCAGGCGCTGGGGAAGTCGGTGTACTCCATGATCACCTCCATCATCCGCCAGCTGGTGTTTCTGGTACCCATCGCCTATGTGCTGGCCCGCTACGGCCTGTCCATCGGCAACGACGATCTGGTGTGGTGGTGCTATCCCATTGCGGAGATCGCCTCGCTGGACGTGACGATGCTGTTCTTCCTGCGGGTGTACCGTACCGTCATCGCCAAGGTGCCGCTGGACGGCGCTCCCTCGCTGGAGGAGCAGGAGCTGGAGGCAGAGCAGTAAAATATTCTTCCACAAAAAAGAGTGGCAGGCGCTATGCGCCTGCCACTCTTTTTGCTGCTTTTTCAGCGGATGAAGTTCGTCTGATGACCGCGCTCCGGGGCAGGGAAGTCGTACCCGGCCTCCCGGCCCGCCTGAATGCAGTGCAGCAGCCACGCCATGCTGCGGCCCAGATTCCGCATGGTCTGGAGTCCCTCACCGTCCAGCATCACATCCTCGGGACAGTGGCCGTGAACCATGTTCCAGTAGGTGGAGCCCACCGTCACCATGTCGGAGATGCCGAAGTACTTGCCCAGAGCGTCCAGACTGGCGGTGGTGCCTGCCCGCCGGGCGGAGGCCACCGCAGCGCCGGGCTTTCCGGCAAAGGCGCTGCCTCCGGCGTAGAATACCCGATCCAGGAAGGACAGCACCCGCCCGCTGGGGTGGGCGTAATAGACCGGTGTGCCGAATACAAAGCCGTCGGCCTGCCGGGCCTTGGCGATGAAGTCGTTGACGCCGTCATCGGTGAATACGCAGCCGCTCTGGCTGCACTGGTTGCAGCCGATGCAGTCCCGGACGGGGCCGCCGTCCAGCTGCACGATCTCGTAGTCGATGCCCGCAGAGGTCATGGTCTTGCCCACCTCCGTCAGGGCGGTGTAGGTGCAGCCCTTGGGGTTGCAGCTGCCGTTGAGCATTAGAACCTTCATGGGATGATCCCTCCTTGAAAATGTGTGATGTGTGGATTTCTCTTTTATACCCCCGGCGGGTAGCTTTCTTTTATTGTCTCTGACGGCATATTTTTCCTGAAAGAAAGTTACCCGCCGGAGGCAAAAAAGAAAACTGTTGACAAAAAGTATGCCGCCGGAGGCATAAAAAATCCACCGGCACGTCCGCAAGATCGATCAGGGTGCGGCATCAGCCGCCCCGAAGGTTCGGGACGGCTGATGCTTGAGCGCTTAATAGGCCAGCTTCTCCGTCAGATAGGCCTTCAGCTGGCTGATGGGAATACGCACCTGCTCCATGCTGTCCCGCTCCCGGACGGTGACGCACTGGTCGCCGGGATTCTCCCCGTCGCCCACGGTGTCGAAGTCCACGGTGATGCAGAAGGGCGTGCCGATCTCATCCTCCCGGCGATAGCGCTTGCCGATGGAGCCGGTCTCGTCGAAGTCCAGCATGAAGTCCTTGCACAGCTCGTTGTAGATCTCCGTGGCCGGCTCGCTGAGCTTCTTACTCAGAGGCAGGATGGCCGCCTTATAGGGGGCCAGCACGCTGCGCTCCACGCCCAGAGACGGCTCCACCACATAGGGGATGTAGCGCTGGTTGGTCTCCGGGTCGAAGTAGGTCAGATCCTTGCCGGAGACGTTCTGGTGCTGAGTCAGGTCATAGTCGGTGCGGTCCGCCACGCCCCACAGCTCGCCCCAGCCGAAGGGGAACAGGAACTCGAAGTCCGTGGTGGCCTTGGAGTAGAAGCACAGCTCCTCCGGGTCATGATCCCGCAGCCGCAGGTTCTCGTCTTTCAGACCGATGCCCAGCAGCCAGTTGTGGCAGAAGGTGCGCCAGTACTGGAACCACTCCAGATCGGTGCCGGGCTTGCAGAAGAACTCCAGCTCCATCTGCTCGAACTCCCGGACACGGAAGATGAAGTTGCCGGGGGTGATCTCGTTGCGGAAGGACTTGCCGATCTGGCACACGCCGAAGGGCAGCTTGCGCCGGGTGGTGCGCTGGGTGTTGACGAAGTTGGTGAAGATGCCCTGCGCCGTCTCAGGCCGCAGATACACCGTGTTCTTGGCGTCCTCGGTGACGCCCTGGAAGGTCTTGAACATCAGGTTGAACTGCCGGATGTCGGTGAAATTGTGCTTGCCGCAGGAGGGGCAGGGGATGTTGTTCTCCTCGATGAAGTCCTTCATCTCCTGCTGGGTGAAGGCGTCGATGGGCTTGGGCAGCTCCACGCTGTTCTCGCCGCACCAATCCTCAATGAGCTTGTCCGCCCGGAACCGCTCCTTGCACTCCCGGCAGTCCATCAGAGGATCGGAGAAGCCGGACAGATGGCCGCTGGCCACCCAGGTCTGGGGGTTCATGAGGATGGCGGCGTCCTGCCCCACGTTGTAGGGGTTCTCCTGAACGAACTTCTTCCACCACGCCTTTTTGATGTTGTTCTTCAGCTCCACGCCCAGAGGACCGTAGTCCCAGGTGTTGGCCAGGCCCCCGTAAATTTCGGAGCCGGCAAAGACGAAGCCCCGATTTTTGCACAGGGCCACGATCTTGTCCATGGTTTTTTCCGTGTTTTTCATGACGATTCTCCTTTGTATGATGGATTTCCAGCTCAGTTAAAATAAAAAACGCCCTGAACTGCCGACGCAGCTCAGGGCGAACTGAAAAGTCCGTGGTTCCACCTGAATTTGGATCGCTCCACACTCTCGTGCCGCTAACGGGGCTTCCGGCGGGCATTTCCTCCCGCAGCTCCGGGCCGCCACGCCCATCATCGCCTGTAACACTTCAAGGGTATCATGTTTTCCCCCGTCCGTCAAGGGAAAATTTTTCAGGGTTTGGGCTGTTGATTTACAATTATATTGCAAATAGGCAGCGGCTGCGCTGCGTGTTGCAAATTAACGAAAGAAGGTATATCAACATGAGAATTAAGGTTTACGGCAAGGCCCATCTGGAAGGTGTGGCAAAGAAGACCGGCAATCCCTACAACTTCAACCAAGTGCATTATCTGGGCAAGGCCCGGAACGTAACCGGACAGGCCGCCATGACGCTGGCGCTCGACCCCATCGACTACCCCATCGACACCATCGAGGTGGGCAAGGAGTACAACGTGGAGTTCGATAACCGTGGCTATGTGGTGGACTTTGCGCCTATCCGTTGATATGAGTGACCCACGCCCACCATTCTGGACACCTCTCTTTCTCCCTCCATAGTGCGCCGGGGCGGCGTAGCCGCCCCGGATGCAGGGGGCCAGTATTACCCCCCTGCAACTTCTGTAAATCTGTAAATCATTGGCAAAAATCTGTCAATGTCTGAGAGGTGTTCCGCTATGCCACAGTCCCGCAAATGGCTCATAACCATCAATAACCCCGGGGAGCATGGCTTTGACCATGCCCGTATCAAGGCCGCTGTTCTCGACCTACCCTCCCTCGTCTACTGGTGTATGTGCGATGAACAGGGCGACGAATGCGAAACGCTCCATACTCATGTGTATGTCGTTGCCAGTAACGGTCTTACCCATACCCAAATCGACGCACGTTTCCCCTCATTTCATCGTGATATCGCCCGTGGCAAGTCCGCCGAAAACCGGGCTTACGTTCTGAAAGACGGCGCAAAGTTCAACAAGCAGCCAGACGGCTCCTACTCCTACAAGGACACCGGCGGACACCTCCATGAGGGTATCAACTTTTCTGACACCTTTGAGGAGGGCGGCGAATTGCCCGACGAAAGGCAGGGCAAAAGCCGGGACGCTGACAAGATCGTGGAGCTTATCAAGGCCGGCGCTTCCAATGAGGATATCGTGGATACCGTGGCCTCCGCCTATCGTGACCTTGAAAAGGTGGAGCGTGTCCGCTCCATGTATCGTGACGCACAGTTCAAAAGCTGCTGGCGCAATCTGGAAGTAACGTATATTTTCGGAAAAACCGGCAGCGGCAAGACACGTAGCGTCATGGACAAGTACGGCTATGAAAACTGCTATCGTGTCACCGACTATAAGCATCCCTTTGATACCTACGACGGACAGGACGTTATCATTTTCGAGGAGTTCCGTTCGGGTCTGAAACACGGCGATATGCTGAACTATCTGGACGGTTATCCGCTGCTTCTCCCGTGCCGCTACTTCAACCGTCAGGCGTGTTTCACGAAGGTGTTCATCATTACCAACATTCCCCCGGATGAACAGTACATGAACATTGACCGGGAGACACGGCAAGCGTTCTTTCGCCGTATCAACAAGGTGCGTGAGTATCAATCCAACGGCCATATCGCAGAGTATCCCGGTGTGCAAGCCTACATAGAGCGGTACGCTTGGGTGGATGAATGCGAACGTGAGCCGGTACAAATGACGATATGAATATGATTTGACCGCCCCGAAAAGGGCGGCTAAATCATACAACGTATTTGAATCTACACTTTCAACGGACGGTTTGAATATGCACTTTCAATTCTGCGCTGTGGCGCTTCGGTATGTGCGCCGCTGCTGGTATAAGCTGAAAAGGAAACGGTACAAGTTTATGAATTTCTGGAATCGCTTCAAGTGGTGTCTGGTGGGTGGCTTCGCCTATGCGGCCGGACGTGCGCTTTTCTACTTCATTCAGCATAGCTTCTAAATATTGCGGGGTAGTGTAACGGTAACATACCGGTTTCGTTTTCCGGTGCTGCGGGTTCGATTCCCGCCCCCGCCTCCAACTATACAGGAGGTTTCTATGGCACATTACGTTTGCAATTTCTTTCTCTGGCTCTACGGGGCTATTCACACTATCGGCTGTCTGTCCGGCTGCGTTTTCTTCGGTCTGCTGCTGGCCTATATCGGCCATGGTCAAACAGACGGCAATCTGTTTTGGTTTCTGCGTTCACGGAGGGATAAATGATTAAGTTTCTGATCTCTGCCACCTTTGTTCTGGTGTTCCTATTCATCTTCGTGCTGGTAGGTTCGGCCATGCTCTGGGTGGTCACAAAGGTGCTTCGGCTGCTGTTCCCCGGTAAGTTCCGTCCCGCTGACGTGCGGCAAACGGACGAAAAATAATCCCCGGCATAGCCGGGGATGGAGTCAATCTGGTAGTTTTTCATTCGGGAAGTCTTTTTTCAGTTCTTGTTTAAGTTCGTCTATTTCTTGTTCTATAAAGGCTCTTAGTTCTTCATTGTCTTGCTCTATTGACTTTTGAACGAAGTAGTTCATTTGTGTATTCATGATGTGTAGCCGGTGGATTAGTATGAAGCAAGTGATAACAACTATTAGCAGTATTGCAATGAGAATGCATTCTTTTACGTCTATGGTCGTGATATTGGAAAATTCCATGTGATATCCTCCTTTTTTCTTCATTTTACCACATGAAAGGCGGTGTTTCAACTATGAAAAATTTGAAAAGAGTATCGTGTACTGCCTTGGTCTGTGTGCTGCTTTCCGTTTTGTTTGTGATGCCCTCTTATGCTGCTGGTTTCGGTGGCGGAAGTCGGCCCGGTAGTTTTGGTTCGGGTGGCTTTGGCGGTGCAACTGCACAAACTTGCATTTCTTATGATGCGCTGTCTGATTTGTGCGTTGATTTGAACGCTCGTCTCGCTAATGGCGATTTCGGTGCTTCTTGGAAGTCTTATGGGTGTACTATCGTTAAGAGTAGCGATGATTTTTATGTCATTCGGCTTATCGTAAGCGGCACAACGTATTATTTTCGTAACGCTTCTGGTGGCGTGTACTATACCACCGAACGTCCCTCGCTGATTAACTCCATCTATGGACAGCTGTGGTCTACGTACAACGGTGTTCGTACCGATATTGCCGTTCTTACTCGAAAGATTCTGGAGCGGATGGACACAATTACCCCTATCATTGAGGGATTGCCGGGGTATCTATGGGGTACATACAACGGCGAAAAAGCTGATATCGGCGCTCTGGCTGCTATGACGGTTGCCCGGCTGGATACCACCAACACTACGTTGACCCGTATCACAAACCAACTCTGGTCTACTTACGACGATAAGCAGACGGAGGTAGCTGTGCTGGTGCGTAAAGCCTTGCAGCATATGGATGCTATGTCGCCTGTGGTTGAAGCGCTGCCCTCGTATCTTTGGGGTACGTACAAGGGCGAAAAAACTGACCTTGGTGCATTGACTGCTATGATTCTTACTCGGTTGGACAAGTTGCCCAGCGGCGGCGGTGGCCTGTCTGTTGACCTTACCCCCGTTATTACCAGCATTGAGGCGGTCGGCGTGAATATTGAGGACTTGAATACCAACTTTTCCGCTAATCTGGATTCCCTTGTGGACAAGTTTCAGGTGGTTATAGATAACTCCCAGTCCAGCGTGGACAACGTAACCAGCATTGTCATTGACAAGTCTAATAATGCCTTCAATGTGTTCTACCTGACCGGCGAGGACGGCACTGACCATTCCATTGGTGAGGTGACCGGGAACACGCTTTCCGCTTCTGGTAAGCTGCTGAATTTCCTCTATAAGCTGTGTGTCGAGGGTTCGTTGTCTAATGTAGATAAAAGCATTTCCGGCTTGAATGACTTCTATTTTGACAATGGTGCAGCATTGGAGGGTGACATATGGGATTGATTACTAACCTTTTGCTTTTGCTTACGGATATCGGTGACTTTTTCAAGTTTTGCCGTGGCGTGTTCTCCGCTTTCCCGTTTGCGATTAAGCTGCTGATTTATTTCGTGTTCGGCTCTATCCTCCTGTTCGGCCTGATGCGTATGATTTTGAGGGTGGGCAGCTAAATGATAGATTTGATTCTCGGCACCTTCAAATGGTTGCCTACTCCGCTGTTCTTGCTCGTCTCGGCTATCTTTACGTTCTTCGTGATTTTCGTGGCGGTTGCCATTATCATCGCTGTGTATAAGCTGGTGCAATTCCTTACCCATGTGTTGAGCGGTATTCTGAAAAAGGTGGTGGAACTCTTTGTCTGATCTCATGGCGGCAATCAAAATGCTGCTCTCTAACGGTTGGAAATTCTTCCAAATAACAGTCCCCGGCACGGGTTTCTCCTTCGCTGTGCTGGCCGTGGGCTTGCTCCTTGTGCCTATCAGTCTCTCCTTCCTGTCGCTTATTCTCGGTTTTCCTGTGGGTACTGCGGACAAGGATACGGAGGGCCTTGGCTCCATGGCAAGCCGCAAATACCGGGTATCTTCCGCCCGGAAAAACGATGTGAGGTGATATGATGGATTTTGAAGCTACACTTTCAAACGCTGCTGATACCAAAGCGGACACGCCTGTTGTGCAGGAGCAGGACGGTAAAACGGTGGTGGTCATTCAGCAGACCCCGACAGCAGAGCCGGAGGAAACGACGGATTCCGATTCCCTGCGTTCCTCTGCTCTGGACAGTCAGCCGGTGGATGAATCCGGCCTTCCCGCCGTGGTGAAGTCGGTGTTTGGTGAATACCATCCCCGCACTCAGACGGTAACGGAGACCCGCACGGACGGCACGGTGCTGACCTCCGTGGAGTGTGTCTCCGGCCTTGCCGGTCTGGATTGGTACTGGCTCTCCGGCGTGTTCATGTTTGCCCTTGTGCTCTGGTCGTTCTTCCGCTTTATCGGGGTGGTGTTCAAGCGATGAATGAAATGATTGCTTTCTGCACCGCTATCTTACAGGCTATCTGTGACTTCCTCATAGAGCCGCCTATTTTCTACCTGTTTAGTCTAATCTGCTTCGCCGTGGTGGTTTCCATTGTGCGAAGCTTACTTAGAAATCATTGATGAAAGGAGTGCTGCTGAACGACGCCTGCTGTGACTGTTGCTTCCCTGCTGACTTCCATCGGCTCCGTGTTCACCTCCGCCATTGGCTGGGTGGGTAATGTCGCCAGTACTATTGCTGACGAGCCTATCCTGCTGCTGGCCTGCGTGGGCATCCCCATGTGTGGTCTCGGCGTGGGCCTGTTTAAGCGCCTGCTGCGTGCCAAGGCGTAAGGCCCTCTTCCCCTGCAAAATCTAAAGAAAGGATAGGTATTGCTATGGCTGAAATCATTTCCGCTATCACCTCCGTGTTCACCTCTGCCATTGGCTGGGTGGGTACTGTTGCCAGTACTATTGCTGGTCAGCCGATCCTGCTGCTGGCCTGTGTGGCCGTTCCCATGTGTGGTCTCGGCGTTGGTATGTTCAAGCGTCTGCTGTCTGCCAAGGCGTAACGAAAAAAGGAGGGTGTGCGTGCGCTCGCCGCACACCCTCCTTTGAAATACACTTTGTCTCTGTTTTGGATAGGAGTATTTATGAAAGCAAAGCCCGTTTCCCTCTCCCTGTACTTTGGCATCCCCGGCGCTGGTAAATCCACCTATGCCGCCTATCTGGCCAAGAAGGATATGAAAAAAGGTCGCAAGGTCTGGTCTAACTTCGGCATTACCGGTGCTATGAAATGCGAAAAGTCCGACTTCGGCAAATTTATGTTGTCGGATGGCCGCCTGATCATTGATGAAGCCGGTTTGGAATATGATAACCGCAAAATGGCTATGACCACGGATGAAATCTATTTCTTCAAGTATCATCGTCATTACCAGCTTGATGTGGATTTCTTCTCCCAAGGTCTGGACGTGGATATCAAAATTCGTAAGCTGGCCCGTCATATCTATCTCATTAAGCCCTCCCTGTTGCCCTTCTTCATCAAGCGAAAAGAAATCGGTCGGCGTGTCGGTATCAACGATATGACCAAGGAAATCTGTGACGAATACTTTTTCGTTCCCTTTATCGCCGGTGGTACGAAACTGGTTTTCTGTCCGCCCCTCTGGAAGCTGTTCAATACCCTGTCCCGTAAACCTCTCCCGGAAAAGACGTGGGAGAAATGGTAAAGCCCCCCGCCTCCCGGTGAGGGGCTTTTTGAACGTGTATATTCAATTTGTCTCTTTGTCTTTCAACCAAATCTTGATGGTCAGGCTCTCCGCTGTCGGGTGTGTGAATTCGTATGCTTCTACCCATTTGGCGATATCTTTCAGCGGCATAACTGGATAGTGCTGCGTCTTGTTGTCCCCACCGCCCGGAAAGTAGCATCGGATACTCATGTTGTAGTCTTTCTTTCTCGCTGCCATCAGTCCACCACCTCCATTTTGACCATGCAATCCCCGCATAGGATGTTGACCGCCTTGGTGGCTCTCACGCTGTTTTTGCAGCATGGGCATTGATATTTCCGTGTGCTGCTGGGCCGTCTCTCTCCGCCCGTCTGCTGCCCGGTGCTGCTCTGTGTGCCGCCTGCCGGTACGCTGAATCTCTGGTATCCGCCCCGGCTGATTTTGATTTCTGACCAGCCTTTTTCAAGGGCGTATTCTGTCAATCTGTCGTTCCCCTTGCCCTGTGTGTTCCAGCCGTATTGACCGGCCTTGTAGCATACAAGCCCTTTTTCCTCCGCCAGTGCTTTGAATTTCCCGTTGTGGTACTTCCCGCCCCGGCTTACCTCCTGTATGCTGTTCTCCCGGCAGTACAGATGTACCATCTCATGGATGAGTGTGTCCAGCACCTCCTCTATCTCCACGTCCAGCGCTTCGGCGGCTATGTTCATCTCGTATTGCTCGGTGTCCTTGTTCCGCCATACCTTGGCGCAGCTGCAATGTCCGTATGTCCCCGGTTTGCTCTGCACGGTGATAATTGGCGTTGGCAGTTCGCCGCCGAACAGGTCAGCGTTGATGGTGTTGTACATCTTTTCCAGCTGTCCCACGGCCCGGCTCATTTTGGTTGTCTCTTTCATGGGTACCTCCGTTTCCCATAGTCATTTGTGGTGTGAGCACGCTCGCTCGCGAGCGTGTGTGTCCATTCCGCCACACACAACAATGGCACTGTCAAGACTGGCCCTCCCCCGTGAGAGGGCCACTTGCGGTAAAAAAATTTCGCTTGGCGGCAGATGAAAAGCAGCAGCCGGTCAGTCATGGCGGCTGCTTTTCATCAACAGAAAGCGATATTTTTTTATCGGTCTTGACCGGGCCTTTGGTGTGCGGCACAAAACCTCCGTCCCCGCTACAGCGGATAGCGCACCTCCGGCTTTGCGCCATTCTCCGGTAAAACGTTTCCATTCCCTTCATAATTTACGTTCTTGAAATCTTCGCAAAAGCATGATATTGTAATAAAAAGCAAACGCTGAGCCTGTTTAGGCCCGGCGTTTGTTGCATAATATGCCATTTTGAACCTACACTTTCAATGGAGGAAATGCTATGAAAAAGTTCCGTCATTTGGATTGGTCAGACCGTCTCTGCATCGAGAAGTGCTATAATGCCGGTAAGTCTTGCTTTGAAATCGCTCGTCTGCTTGGCTTTGCTTCTTCCTCCATATACCGGGAGGTAAAGCATGGCCTGTATCCACACCTTGGCGCAGAAACCAGCCGCCGCCCATGGCACTACTCCGCACAGATCGCACAGGACTACGCAAACCATCAGGCCACGGCAAAAGGGCCAGAAATAAAGCTGGGCAACAACTACGGCTTCGCCGCAGATGTTGCCCAGCAGGTCAAACACGGTATTTCTCTTGATATCATTGTCAGCCAGAAAAGACAGGCCTATGAATGGACAGTCAGCACCGCTACGCTCTATCGCTACATAGACCGTGGCTATATCCCCGGTATCACTAATAGCCACCTCCCGGAGAAGTCCCGCCGTAAGCAGCGTAAGCCCGGACAGATAAGGCCCACCAGAGCGCCCAAAGGACTACCCATAGACCGCCGCCCGGAGGAAGTAAACGCCCGCTTGTCTTTTGGCCATTGGGAAATGGATAGCGTCATAGGCAAGGCAAAAGGCAAGCGGCAGTCCCTCCTTGTCCTTACGGAACGCATGACACGCTTTGAAATCATCGTCCGGGCGGCAAGTAAGACTTCTGCTGCCACCGTCTCCGCTCTTGAACGTACACTTTCAAAATTCCCGCAGGGTACATTCAAGACTATCACTGTGGATAACGGTTCTGAATTTCAGGATTGCTACGGGATGGAGCATGATAAGCGGGGAAATAATCGTCTAACGGTCTACTATTGCCATCCGTTTTCTTCCTGCGAACGTGGCTCGAATGAGCGGAATAACCGTATCATCCGCCGATTCTTCCCCAAAGGCCGTAGTATGTCCAGCATCACGCAGAAAGATTGTGACAGGGCCGCTACTGCCATCAATGCCATGCCCCGCAAAATCCTCGACTATCGTACCGCTGCCCAGCTTTTTGAACAGGAAATCGCCAAACTGCAAAACCTCACCTAAAAAAATTTCTCGGATTTTTTCGCATTACACTTGACAATCTACACAAAAATAGACTGTTTACTTATTAACAATACTGGAAGCGAAGGGAAATATCGGAGATTTTGGCAATATGAAGAAAATGAAGAGATGTGAGCGGAGGAGGTGTCATGCTGCGGTGTGATGGATTTCGGGCATGGTGATGTACATTCACCTATGTGTTATATGATCTGGATTTTGCGGAATATCCTTGTGAAAAATGTTGACTTCGCACAATTTGTGCGTTATTGTAAAGATAAAGAGGAAAAACAGGGCCGGAGAAGGGAGCTGACGATGTGGAAAAAACACAAGCACCTGTTCCTGTTTCCTGCGGCGGTGCTGGGCATACTTGCCGTGTGCTGGATGTCAGGACGGGTGAGCGAGTTTAACAAGTGGTATCTCATCATCGCCGGGACGGTGGGACTATACTGCTGGGTGTCGGAGCTTGTGGAGCTCCTGCGGGAGCGGAAGAAGGAGAAGGAAGAGCCGTAAGGGCTGAGGAACCGATGCTGTAAGCTTCAGAACGGGCGGAAGGGGAACGTTCCCCTTCCGCTTTTTCATTTTGTGGCTTGTAAAAAACGGTGTTTTGTGATATGGTAGGGTAAAAGGATTTGCGGAGGGATCATGGATGAGCACCAGCTTTAAGACCAGTATGTTCGGCGGCTTTGACCGCAGCGATGTGATCGCATATATTGAAAGGACCGGCCGGGAGTACGAGGAGCGTGTGGCGGCGCTGGAGGCGGAGAACGAGACCCTCCGGAAGGAGAACCAGACGCTGGAGAATACCCAGCGGGTGACACAGGCGCAGCTGCTGAATTTGCAGGACAACGAGGAGACCTGCCGCCGTCTGCGCCGGCAACTGGCGGATGCGGAGGCCCGGAATCAGGAGTTGGAGCAGCGCTGCGCCCAACTGAAGGTACAGGCGGACGAATACGAGTCTCTGAAGGACCATGTGGCCCAGATCGAGATCAGCGCCCACCGCCGCACGGAGCAGTTCCGGGAGGAAGCCGTGACCCGGCTGCGTCAGCTGGCGGCCCGGCAGCGGGAGTGGTGCCGCACGGCGCAGGCGGACTATGAGCAGATGAATTGCCAGCTGCTGGAGCGCTTACAGCAGGCAGAGCAGACGCTTCGCCAGCCGGATATGAGCAGCTTCCGGCGGATGGAGGAGGGCCTGACGGCGTTGGAAAAGGGCTTGACGGCGCCGGAGAAAGCCGGAGAATAAGACAGACGGGGAGCATTCGGCGGGATGCTCCCCTTTTTGTGGAAAATAGCGATTGACAGACAATGCTCGGCATGATAAGATGGCGCTACAATCCAAGGGGCGCTGGTGCAAGCCGGCTGAGATGAGACGTATCGCCGTCCGGTCCCTCGAACCTGATCCGGGTAATGCCGGCGTAGGAATGCGATCATAGGGATTTTATGTTCCGCATTGCGACGCCTGCATGGCTCGCCATGCGGGAATTTTTTTAGGAGGAGATCCGAACATATGAAAAACAATAAGACCCGTACCCTCTGTGAGGCCGCCATTTTTATCGCTATGGCGGAGATTTTGAGCTTTATCAAGCTCTATGAGTTCCCCAACGGCGGCTCTGTCACGCTGGAGATGCTGCCTATCATCCTGTTCGCCGTCCGGTATGGCTGCGGCTGGGGCGCCGGCGCCGGCTTCGTATTCGGCACCGTGACCTATCTCATCGGCAATAAGTTCTCCATCGACTGGACCACCATCATCTGCGACTACTTCCTGGCCTTCACGGCGCTGGGCTTTGGCGCAGGCCTGCTGGCCCGCCGGAAGTGGAGCGTGTTCTATGGCACCGTCATCGGCGGCGTGCTGCGGTTTTTGGCCCACTACATCATCGGCGCCGTGGTGTGGGGCAAGTATATGCCCGATGAGTTCTTCGGCATGACCATGACCAGCCCGTGGTTCTACTCCCTGCTCTATAACGGGAGCTATATGCTCCCCAGCATCATCCTGTGCCTGGTGGTCTTTGCGGCGCTGTACAAGCCCCTGAAGAAGTATTTCACGGCGGAGGATCTGAAGCTGGCTCAGTGATGACTGGATGACAGCTTTCCGGGGCCGGGGAGACCCGGCTCCGGAAAAACTTTCAGGAGATTTGAAAAAAGTGTTGACAAAACACAGGAAGCGTGTATAATATAGCTTGTTCGTCAGAACACAGCGGGATTGTGTAAAGGTAGCACAGCGGACTCTGACTCCGTATGTGAGGGTTCGAATCCTTCTCCCGCTGCCATGATGACCACGGGGAACTGCATATATGCAGTTCCCCGTGCGCCTATTCTAAAGTTCGTTTTTGCTTTGTTTGTCGTGCTTCCCGATCTGGTTCCTGTGCCTGCGCCTTATTGTGCAATACTGCAAGGGCCTCACCACGTTGTCAGCGGAAGCGATGTATTGGCTCCGCAGAACAGACTCTCTATCTGCTCTTTGCGTCTCATCCCCGTGACCGCTGGAAGGCAGCGGTGCCGCTCATATCATGGCGAAGCTCCGGGAGATGCGCTTGTATTTGACCGGGACGATCATTCAGTTGTCTATATCGAGACCGGTTTTTGACCGGAGACGAACAAAAAAACAAGCCTTTTCCAATGTTTTCCATCGAAAAAGACTTGCCATATAACCACTCTGTGTGCTACAATAGACTCGCACCACAGAGTAAGCGTGCGACATAAAAAGCTCTTTCGATGCGGTGACATCGTTTGAGTTGGTACCGTCCGGAATTCCCGTTCCGGGCGGTACTTTGTCGTTTATTGACTTGTTACTTCTATAATATCCTGTTTTTATCAATAATGCAACTATTTTTTGCATTTTCAATTCTTACAATTTCAAATTTGCGGCAAAAGCCAGACGGGCAGAGGGCTGAAACCCTTGTGCCGTCTGGCTTTTTCGTGTTTGGAGTGCCGGCTGTCGGCCGACGATTATTTTTCGCTGGCCAGCTTGTAGAAGGTAGATCGGCCAATCCCCAGACGCTGCGCCGCCTCTCTGGCGGTAAGCTCCCCGGCCTGCCAGGCTGCGTAGATCTCCGGCCACTGAGGAGGCCGGGCCAGTCTGGGCCGTCCCATCTTGCGACCGGCTGCTCTGGCTGCTGCGTAGCCCTCCGTCTGACGCTGCCGGGTGCGGAGTCGCTCCTGCTCGGCCATGGTACCCAGCACCTCAATGATGATGTTGTTGACCATATCGGCCACCTGACCGGTAGGGAAGTCGGTCATGGTGGTGGGCAGATCGAGAATCTTCAGGTGGATGCGCTGCTCTCGGAACCAACGCAACTCCGTCTCGATGTCCGCCTTCCGACGGCTGAGCCGATCCAGGGAAGTGATGACCAGCGTGTCTCCGGGCCGGAGGATGGCGTTCTTCAGGGCCATGTAGCCGGGCCGGTTCAGATCCTTGCCGCTCTCCTGATCGGTGATGATGGAGCGCTCATCGGCGCCCAGAACTCGGAACGCCTCCAGCTGCCGTGCAAGATTCTGATCCCGGCTGCTGACTCTGGCGTAGTAGTAAGTGCGGGTGTCGCTCATGGGAAACCTCCTTTTCTGCAGGTGACGAAGAAAGCAGCCTTGCGGCTGCTTTCTTGACAAAATTTGTCGGCTATGGTATAGCCCCTCTTTCTGCTTCGTCTTAGCATAACCGGGCGACGGCGACGGGCCTCAAAAGATGTCCGTAAATCTTCTGGCGTTTTCGGACATATCCGTAAAGTTGCGGCGGGTATTTTACGGACGTAAGCCAGACGGTGCGAGTGTGTGTCTCAAAAAATCTACTTTTGCAGACGCTTTGGCTGCTGCATCAGGCTGCCAGCGCCGTAATGACCGCAGCAGTTATCCCCCCGTGGAAAACTCCTGACGGAGTTTACACACAGGTCCCCCCTGCTGCTGGAGCTGGCCTAAGATCGAAAGTCTGCGCCGGGGGCGGTTGTGTGAGAAATGATTTTTTTGATTTTTCGTTTGCTGTTCTTCTCTTGTAAGTCTTACGTTAGACGGTAGGATCTTTCTTTCAACAGGTAATTTAATACTCCCGTTATCTGAGTCTTAACCTTATTTGCTAAAAATCGGACTACCCCCATCAGAGAAAAGCCCTCGATCGGGGCTTGACACGCATCCGAAGCTGCGATATGCTGGTCACAAGAAGCCGCTGCATAATTGCCCTCTGCGACGCCGCAGATGTGATAGGAATTGCGACTATGCTCCTGGTTCTTCTTGATGCAGAGCTGCACCAGCAGGGTTTTAAGGGCCTTGAGCAGCCGCAGACCGGCGCAGACGGTGGAGCGTGCTGCGCCGGTTTTCTTTTGCAGCGCAGAGATGCTGGGGAACGCACGGGAGCTGTTCCCGGCGCAGACAATGATGGCGCACAGCACGATAAGGGCAGAATCGGTCAGCTCCTGTTCCAGCACGGCACGATCCAGGATGGTATAGCCCTTCTTCAGCAGGGCCAGATCGACGGTGTAGGTGTTCTTGCCGTACACGGTGCGTCCCAGCTTGCCGCTATGGTACTTGGTGTGCTTGACAGTAAGATATCCCGCCTCGCACAGCTCCTGGACGGCCTTGACAGCGGTGGCCACGCTGCAGCCTGCCAGGGCGGCAATGGCCTCATAGCTTTTGCGGCAACCGCCCAGGGCGTTGCAGTAAGCAAAGAAGATCATGCCCACTCTCCGGGTGGCAAAGCTGAGGGTGGTGTCAAAGATGAGGGCGTTGGGTACCTTGAAATAGCTTCTACGCTTTCTCATAGGGGAAATCTCCTTCTGAAGATGAGCAGC
>OHXX01000059.1_pt1 | contig 45853 bp, 55 predicted proteins | sample 1580101 | NCBI WGS metagenome assembly OHXX01 (sample SAMEA3882525, study PRJEB24775) | human gut metagenome | biome: human-associated habitat; feature: intestine environment; material: feces | place: Netherlands | collected 2009/2010 | reverse complement strand
TTCGTTATCAATTCACGTAATCCGGCGGCGGTTGCGTCCCGTCCGTCCTTTGACCTATTTTTTAAATCGGACAAATTCAATTGCCAATCCGGGGGTAAACTCATAATATACGTTATCAATCCCTTTGCTTTCCAACTCAAATTTACGTCCTGTAAATATTCGTTGCGGACGGTCGTAAAATTACCCGTCCTTTTGGTTCGTCTGATAGTATCCGCCATTATTCGCCGCCCTCCAATTTTTTAACGGGTTCCCATGCTTTACGTACTTTCAAAACATTGTCGGCACTCTCATTGGGAACCAACGACACGACGGGAAAACGGGAACGGTCGCCCGGTTTTTGCGTCGTGGCAAATTGTACATTCAAATCAAAGATAATGCCTTTGCAAAATCCCCGTTCCGCTAACATACCGTCGAACGTTTCCCGAATTTGCGGAATTGTGGACGCCGTACCCTTTGTTGCGAATTGCCAAACCCCGGCAACCCCACGAACCAAAGGAACAATAAAGTTTAGCGTTAATGTTACCTCCCAACCGTCGCAATCCGGTTGGCGGCTCTTTTTATTCGGGTAACGCTTCGTTATTGACTGCATTAAGTTTGGGTATTTCTCGGTTGTCAACGTTTCGTATTTCTTTCCGTCCCATACTTGGAACGTATCGCCATCGCCCGCCGCAATCAATCGCCCGTCGTCGTCCCGGTATTCGTAACGCTCGTTACATACTTTTTCCGGGTCGTCGTCCGGGAAAACAATTTGTATTGTTTGCGGCTTTTCGCCGTATGCTTGCGTAAATAATCCGGCATACTTTCCCGTTGGTATGAAGTAATCAACGCTTTGCGGATAACCGTTTGCGTTTTTAATACCGATTTTTATTTGACCGACACGGGGCAAAATCAAACGGGATTGTTGCGCCTCCGGTCGTTTTATTCTTCCTTTCATATCTCAATCAAATTTCGGGGTCGTCGTTCAACATCTTTTTCCTACTCTCATTTTTGGGCTTTTTAGGCTCGTTTGCGGGCTTTACTTTCTTTTCCGTGGTATTACCCCGCTTTGCGGTCGTTTTGCCCGTGGTGGCTTTCTTTTCCGCCTCCTTTGCCTTTTTGGGCGCACGTTTAACAATGGTTGTTTTCTTTGGCTCCTTTTCCGGTTCCGGTGCGTCCGCCTTGACTTTCTCGGCGGCGTCCGTGTTTTCGTCCGGGGTTGCCTCCTTTGGGGCTTTCGTTTTAATCAATTCCGCCAACGATAAGGATATTACGTTTTGCGTCAAATCGGGTGCATTATCCAATAAAACCATACCATTAACCGACGTAAACGTATTATCTTTCTTTTCGTCCTCAATGGCTGCAATTTCTAACAGATACGGGATTTTCCGTATATTGGGGCTATCCGTTTGTTCTTTCAGATTGTACGACGGACGTTTGCGCCAATCTTTCGGGCTGAAATTGAAAATACGGGTAACGGGGAATTGCTCAAAATTGACGTTCCACATATCCCGGTACATTCCTAATTGTATCTCGCTTTCCTCGTAAAAACCTTTGCGTCCGCTCTTAAAATCGACGATTGCGTTAATACGTTCGTCGCCGCCTATCTTTGCCAACATGGTACACGGGCAATCAATCATTCCGGCATACTTGTAATATGGATGCACTAACGCAATTTCAACCGCCAACGGGCGCACGTCGTAATCTAATACGAATTGAGCAAACGCCAATACGTCCTTTTTCAAATCGTCGGCATAATATATAAAATCGTCCGGCAATCGGTAAACCTCAATATATTCTTTTAGTTTGCCTTTTAACCCGTCCAAATCATAAGCCCGGTTAATTAATAATTCCTCAAATGCGGCGTGCATAAACGTACCATACGCCGCCCGTTCGCCTTTGTATCGTTCCGCTTCCTCAATGCCTTTGTTGGCAATCCATTGTATCAAGTGCGGGGCTTTGGGTAACGTTTGGGACAATATCGTTGTAACCGACGGGAAAAACTCCGGATTCCCGTTGTCGTCGTATCGGTAATAATAGCGGTGTCCCTTACTATTCAATTGCCAAACCTTATACGGGGGTTCAATCAACGTTTTTTCATCAAAAAACATTGCCGTCATTTCCTCAACCGTCATGCCCGGCAATATCTCAAATATTCCGGTTGGTTGTTCAACCTCGACCGCTTCAAACGGTGGGATTATTTGTTGTTGTTCCTCGGTAATTTCCGGGAATTGGTCGGCGGGAACGGCTCCCAAACTTTCAACCGTCTTTTTTACCGGGTTTTCCGGTTTCTTTTTATTCGCTCTCATTTTCTACTCTTTTTTAATTCTGAAAATCCACATAATACCATTGCGGCACACAGACCCGCAAACATCAATTGCCACGGGTTCCAAAATGCGCCAATCAGACAAACAACGCCCAACGTCCCAAATGTCGCAATAATCGCTTTCGCTTGGAACCTATCGGAAAACATAACGTCCGCCATGCGTTCAAACCATTGTAACCCGTTATTCTTCATAACCAAACAAATAATTAGGGGTACAATTACACATTTCGCAAATGATAACAACCCATTCCGGGCGTATCTGTTTAGTCGTTCCGTTACATAAGTTAGTCATATTAACTTGTTGTGCGCTTTCGGTGCGTCCCTCCCATAACCGGGCGGCAACCTCTTTTTTATAAACTTTAATTCCGGCGGTTTGCGCCCGTGCGATTGCCTCGTTTACTCTTAATTTCGTCATTTCTGCCATTTCTTTAGTCTTTTATTGTTAATAACTCGGTTCGTTGCTCTCTTTGTGTCCGCAATGCGTACACGTCATTTCCTCCCAAATTGCGGTATATTCCGGCGGGGTCAAATATCCGTCGCCTCCGGTCTGTTTATATTCCCCGTCGGTAACTTCCATTTCGCCGCCGCATTCCGGGCAATCGTCGTTACCCATTAAATCCAAATCCGGGACAATGAAATATACCCGTTTCAGATACACGCCCAACGCCTCGGAAATAGCCGCATAACAATTGGCGGTTTGTTCCTCGGTTACGTCCTCGTTTATTGCATCGAAAACGGAAACGCCCCAATTTTCCGGGGTGTCCTCAATAACTTTGTTTTTGAGTAATTCCGAAATGATAATTTCGGCAACTTGGTTGGCTGTTTTCCCGCTATCGGTCGCCAATTTTTTTAATAAATCGCTCTCTTTTATTCTCATATCTTTGCCGGGTACTCCCCCGGTGGGTTTTTGTTTCTGCAAATGTATAAATAATATTTGTATTACCAAAAATAAAACCTTTGAAAGTTTTATTTGTTCATGTTGGACGCTTGTAATACAGATAAAAAGCACTAATTTTGTTGCACCGCATAACCTCAAACATCGCTCTCGGTTACTGCGTACCAACCCCCGGCGTTACTTCATTGCGTCGGGGGTTATCTTTTACCCTCTCAATATAAACATTGCGGTAAATGTCGCCATAATATCCGGTTTCTTTTGTTACCCGGTTGATTGTCCGCAAATCATATTCCCCAAATACAACGTATTAATGTTGCAATAACTCGGTATCATTTAGGGCAAATTCAAATGTAATGTCAACGTATTTGTCGCCAACCCGGTTAAATGCGTGTTCGATTGGGAAAAACGCTAATACTTTGCCCTCGCAATATTGTACCCGTTCCGGGAACAATTGGCAAAGCAAATGCGCATTACGATAACATTGTTGCGGTTGGGGTTTCAGTACATCCCGGATAATCTCTAATTCGTAATCGTTGAACACGTCCGCCGCCCGGACAATCTCAACACGTTTTGCAACGGCGATTGTATCGGCGAAATATTGCCTTTGCTTTGGGTTCAATCCCATTTGCAGAAACGCCCGCATTTCCTCAATAATAACGCTTTCCATAATCAACCCTTTGTAAATCCTTTAAATGCCACATGGTAAACGTCGTATTGTTTCCCGGTAACATAGAACTCAATCATACGTTCCGGGTTCCCGGTGTCGTTTATCGCAATGGTTGGGTACGGTTCCCCCGGCAATTGGTTATAATCGCTTTCAATATCCCGGAACCCCTCCGGGAACTCCGAACGGTCGGCGGAAAAATACCGGGTTAAACTTTCTTTTATCCGGTTCAATATTTCGTCCCCGTTTGGCTCAAAATACGCTTTTATCTTTTCTTGTTTTCTTAATGCAAATCGCATAGGTATTTGTTTTAATAGGTTCTTAATTCCCCGTCCATCGGTAACGGTGCGCCCGGTAAACCAACCGGAATACGGGTATAATGTAACCGGGGAACCCCGGAAAGTAAATTGTAAGGTCGTGGCGTTGACCTCCGTAACCGGATAGCCCAACGCCTCCAACCGGGTACGGGCGTAATCGACCCGCCCCGGCTGCAATTCTTGTTGTCGCTCTCTGTTACGGCTCATTGTACGCCCTCCGTAATTACTTTGCAATACTTATAATATTGGTCGTGTCGGCTCTCAACTCGGCACGTCAACCCAATATCGTTGCCGTCTAACAATAGGTTCAACACATCGCCGGGATTGTGCCGGGTATAAAGCAAAAATAACCCGCCGTTTGCATTTTGGATTATCTTATACATATCTTGACTTAATCGGTAACGTTTCGTTTTGTTCATCGCTCTAAATGGTTATGCCGGGGGATTGCGCCCCCGGCTTGGTTATTACTGCAAATACGCAATTGCGTTTAATCTCTCTTTTTCCTTTGTCGCATATTCAACGTTTCGGGCAATCCATTGTTCGGCGGGGTTTTCGGCTATCCATTTACTCCGATAATCCGGCGTAAAGTATGCAACTTGTTTTTTATATGCCGCCTCCGGGTTTGCCAATATTGCCGCCGTATGGCTCAATCTTTTGCCGTGGTCGCCTTTCCCGATTAAATCCAAACGCCCGAAATAAAACGAACCGTCGGCGGTACACGCCACATAATCACGGGCGGACGTTCTTTTGGAAACAATCGCTTTACTTTCCGTATCAATAACTTGGTATTCAAATTTTTGTCCTTTGACTTTCTTAACTAAAATGTACTTTGCCATAATATTTGTTGTTGTGCCGGGGGCGAACCCCCGGCGGGTTATCGTTTATTTTTTAATCTCGTAAATACTCAATGAATTTTCGCATAATACCAAAGTTGGGAACTTGGTTTTATTCAAATAACAAAGGTTATCTAAATCCACCCGGCTTGTATAAAACCATAATCCAAACTTTTTGCCGATAAAATGCAAATCGTTAACCCCGGTTTCCCGGTACTTTTCATCCATTAATTGTTGACTGTAAACGATACTTGAAAATTCAACCTTTCCGTCTAATTTGGTTGCAATCTCGGCAATGTCCGCCGCCTGTGTTCTTTTCTTTTCCATGATTGAAAATTTATATTGTTCCGGGGAAAACGCCCCGTCGTTGTTTACTGATAATAGAAAGTGATTTTAACGCCTCGGCGCAATTTGCAAACCTCTTTGTCGCCGTAACAATTGAAAGCACGTTTTAACAAGCGATTGACTAACTTAATATCGCCGACAATCTTTATTAAACCGGACACGCCAACCAATACATTAACCTTTTTGCCGTTTACAATTCCGTTTACCTTGATTTTGAAATTGCGGTTAATCTCTTTTGTTGTATAATCTAATCCGTTATAAATGCTTTGAGTATTCATATTGTTTCGCTCTCTATTTTCCGGGAAAACGCCCGGTCGTTCTTGTTTGATGATGCAAATATACAACCTTTATTTTAATTACCAAAGGTTTTATCTTTTATTTTCGTATTTTCCTATAAAAAATTTCCTTTTTGGTTCCAAAGAAGTTATTTTCTTGGAATTTTCGATTTAAGCGACTTTTGCAAGTGGGACGGGTAAATTATCCACTTTGAAATAAAACGCCCGGAAACGGGCTAAAAATGCGTCAATAGAAAAAGGGGTTGCAACGCCTTGTTACAACCCCCGGTTTATTACTTTTCTATGGTTACGAACTCAACCCCCAATATTCGGGTCGCCGGGTTCTTGCTTACAACGTCAATTTCCCGGTTCTTTATCTTCTTTGTTTTCCAAAGGAACCCCCAAAAGCGTTTATATTGTACCGTTTCGGCTATCAATAGACTATCCCGGTTTATGTGTGTCCCGGTAAATACCCCGGCGGGCGTCGTGCATCCGTGTAACTCAAACCACGGTTCCACAATATCAATACAACGTAATACGGTCGTAACCGTGTCGCCGGGCAAATATACGATACTATCCCGGACGTTTGCCCGTAATTCGTTTATCGTTTCCATTTGCGCCGTCGTAACCCTTTGCAAATCCCGGTTCTTAGTCTGCAACGATTTGATTAACGCCGCATCGTCCGCCCGGTACTTTTTATATTCGGATAATTTTAACTCCAAATTCCCAACCTTTGCGGCGTTCAAACTATCCTTTGTTTGATAGGTTCGGACGTCCTGCAACAACGTTTCGGTATTGCTCCGGTATTTATCCCGTTCGGCGGTCAAACTCTTAATACGGCTTTGTTGTACCCAAAAGGCGACGGCAACCGCCATAATGATTGCCGCCAATATTAGATATTTTTTCATGTGTTTGCCGTGTATATGATTAACGAATTATTGGGCGTTTTGCTCAATGTTAAAACATAATGTCCGCCCGCCATTTCAACCGTACTATTTATTTCGTCCTCGTTAATCTCCAATTGTGCAAAGGAAATTACGACGCCCGAAATATATACTTTTGGTATGTTGTGCAACGGGTCGGCGTTTACGGCGTCAATAAATGCGTCTATTTCCGCCTGTGGGTTCGTTACGTTTTTCGTATTTTCTTGGTTGTTCTCAACCGTAACCGTAAAAACGTCCTCGCAATCTGCAATAATAGCGGATAACAACGGGGCAATACTAATTCCCGCTTGGTTCCCTTGATTGGCAACCAATTGTTCTAAATACTCCTTTTTGTCTTTCTTTGTCATAATGGTACAAAATTAAATGTTACTATATTCAATTGCCGCATTAAAACACGGGCATTCTTTTATAAACTCCCACGGTTCAATTATACCGTCGCCGTTCAAATCCGGGGAATAATCCCGGTGTCCCTTAATCGTTGCGTCCGGGAACATAACAACTAATCGGGATAATAACCATATTAACGCCTCCTTTTGTTCCGGGGTGCGTGTGTCGGCGGCTTTGCCGTTGGCATCCAATCCGCCAACGTAACAAATACCAATAGAACGGGAATTTTGCCCGGAAACGTGCGCCCCAATCTCGGAAAGATAACGCCCGGTTTCAATCGTCCCGTCCGGCAATACAACAAAATGATAACCGCAAATTCGCCCGCTTTGGGGTTGCTTCTTAAATCCCCGTTCTTTGTGCCAACCGTCGATAACATCAACGTTGACTTTTGCGCCCGGCTTGGTTGCGGTGCAATGTACAATCAAATCCGTAATCGTCCGGGTCGTTTTTTGCTCTTCCAAATACTTTAAAATTTCTGTTTGGTTCATTGTTCGCCCTCCTTTTCCTTATCGTTAATAATATCGCTATCGTGTTCCCGTTGGTATCTCTCAATTATCGGTTGCCAATATCCCGGCAATACCCGTGTAAACTCCAACCGGATAACGTGGTAAATAATACGCAACGCAACCTTTGTGGGATATGCTTTAATAAGGTTGCGGAATGCGTTTTGCAAATACACATACATAAAAACATAAGTAAGCGATTTAATTACTACTTTGGCGGCTTCATTATCGCCACATTGCAGCATTACCGAATAAATAACGTGTATAATGGTAACATACAAAAGCAATTCCGCCAATGCGTTTTTAAACTTACTGAAACGAAAGTTTTTGCAATGCCTTACGCTTACCCCATCCGCCCGCATACCCGCCCAAATATTGAAAGCAAACATTATAACCAATGCGTACATAAAACCCGCCGTTGGGGTTAAATAGGCTAAAACCGGGCTTAACGACGTGGCGAATATCATACGCCATTGTTCCCATGTAAAAATTTTATCCATATCATAAAATTGTTATGCCGGGGATTGCTCCCCGGCTCGGTTCTTACTTCGTTCGTAATACTAAATAATTGGCGTCGTCCGTGTTGTAACTTACAAACAACTTTCCGTTTTGCACGGTATCGGTCAACAATACGGCGTTGTCTGTTTGCTCTACAATTTCCACGTTCAAACCCTCCATGAAATCGGGTAACGTCAACGGCACCCGACTTTGTACACTTTGGCAATGCGAATAGATAATATAACTATTGCCGTCCTTATACCAATAGAGTTGCCCCGGATTTGCCGCCGGGTCAAAGTAGGAAATATAATAGTTTATTTCTTTAAAATAAGTGTTCGGCAAATTATATCCGTCGTCCGCAAACGGGGCGGTATTGATTGCCGCAATATAGAACTTATTGTTATTTGACGGGCTGAAACTTCCTAAACGTTGGTGTCCGTCCGTGGACGTTGCAATTGGGATATTTGCGTTACGCTTTGCCGGGATTGTTTCCCCACTTACAAGCGATAAGCCCGCCGCCATACCAACCAAATACGTGTTATCGTTCGGGTTGTACAACATGGCAATCAATCTGTCAATCGGTTTGTCAACGTCTTTTAAGTACGTGGCATTTCTAAAGAACGAATAACCCGTTGAACCTAACGACGGCGAATTAAACGGCTTTTCTAATACCGTGCCGTTGCTTGCGTCGGCGGCTTTTGGTATCATAAACATAGCCTTATAATTGCCCGTATCAACGAACGTTTGTTGTTGCGTTGCTCCGTAACTTTGACACTCAACTTTGCGGCGTATGTCAATCGTCGTATTAACGCAACATTGCGCCCCCTTAAAATTATAACTCCACGTAAACCGTGCCATTTCAACGGCTCCGGTCAAATCCGGCGTACCGATTGCGCCCGGCGTCGGGAACCATGTTGTAATACTTGCGGGGTCGTACCCGGTTTGGCTTTCTGATACCGTGAAATCGTCCCCCTCGTAATCTCCGGGTTCGGTTAATTCCCGCCCGTCGATATAAAATTTGCGGTTCTCATGCTTCATAATCGGGCGCAATTGCGTTGTCGATTGCGACGCCACGGTTATTGGGGTCGTAACCGTTCCCCCGCTTACGTGCGTTAATGCAGTAATAACCGGGTTATTTGGCGTTTTCCATCCCCTTGTATCGTTGCCCTCGGTTCCCCGTGTGATAACGGGCAACAAATAGATTGAGGAACCAACAACGTTGCCGATATTATATTGACGGTCTAATTGGTCTTTCCACAATGCCCCAATATCGGCGGTTGTCAATCCCACGGTATTTGGAACGACCGGGATAACGTACCCATGTTGGGCATACAAATGCCAATATAATGAACTTTGGAACAACGGGGCGGTACTATCCGAATGATTAGAAACAATGTTTGCCGACGCCATCAAATCCGCATCGCTCAAAGTGTTTGCCCCAATATATGCCGTTTTAGGCGACAATAAAGTATTGAGGTTAATGTAATACAACAACAATATATCCTTTGTATCGTTGTATTTCGCACGTACATAGAACGCATTTTCATTTCTTCCGGGTTCCGTGTCGTAAACGTGTAATTTGATTAACTTTTTACCGCCTTTGATATTTTCAATATCGGTTTCCATTTGTCCCAAATCGTAATATTCGCCCACCGTTTTCATATACATTATACCGTCGTAATACTCATTTATATTAAATAATATATATGCCGTATTATCGGGTATATGCAAAGGCGCATTATTAAATACCATGCTCCCGGTTGTACTACTATCAAAGCGATATTCTTCACTAATTAAATTATCGTCTTTATCAAAATAAAATATTACGGCAATATTGGTATTACTGCCATATTTTGCGCTAAACAACAACGTATCATAAAAAACGTTTGGCAAATTATAACGTTCATACCTAAAACTTGCGTTTGCTCTTGTTGAACCGTCCGGCATGATAAAATAACCGTGTACAACTTCATCCGGGGTTAATGTTTCAATGTTATGTTGCCGCAATACATCTTCATGTTTTATAACGGTTCCGTCTTGTATAATTCGGATTTGATTGTAATTTAAGCCGTTGGAACCTGTCGATTTTTCAAACAACAACGCCGCATATTGTGCGCCTGTAATATAATCTCCAGTCTTATTATATCCTAAAAACGTTTCGTTTTTGAGGTTGCCGGAATTATAGAAGAGATAAAACTTACACGTTGCACCCTCCACGATAATTGGTTTGTCTGATAACAATTTGATAATAACCAAATCAAAATTATGAGACGGTTTAATGTTCCCGTTATCGGATGCACCGCCGGATAATTCGCCGAAATGGTTCGGTATAACAAACGGTTCGCCTATATAGGTCGCAACGTCCCGCATCTTCATATTAACGGGGGAAATATCTACTTTATTCGTATTCAATTCCCGTTTCGTCGTTTTTATGAAAGCCCCCATATAAGAAACCGAACAATTAATATACAGATACTTTACGCCGCTACCAATATAAAACATTCGGTCAACTATTGCGGTTTGTCCGTCGCCCGTGGTGCGATAATTAAACTTTGCCAAAACAACGTTATTTTCGTCCGTCATTGCACAACTCCACATCGTCCCGGACGTGTATGTATATCCGTGCAATACCTTACCCACATAGCCGGAAACGTCTAATTTGTAGCATTTATAGTTTTCGTTTACTACCATAGCCGGAATGTTGGAATTAAACCATTGCCCGATTATTGGTTCCGGCGTAATATCTTGGTCGTCGAACTTTACCGCCATATTATAAGTATCGCTAAATACTTCTAATGCGCTTTGGTTCAATACTGATACCTCGTTGCGGTCGGCTCCGCTTGCATATTGGCGAACCCTCAAATTTGCGTACCCGTCCGGGTTGTCAGCCTTGCGCATATCCATTACACAAAGTTTTGCGCCCGCCGGAATTGTTCCGGTTGTATTACTTTGCAAATATGTATCTTTAATTCGGGGTTCATCAAAGAACACAAAGTGAGCTACATTTGCGCCCGTAACTTCCAATTTTCCCGTTGGGTTATAAATTCTCAACGTTACGGCATCCCATGCGGACGACGCAACATAATGACCCGTCCCGCTTTCATAAGAATATATATGCCCTAAATCAACGGGTAAATACCCACTATATGCCATATCGTAAACCGCACTATCCCCAAAATCACTACTTAATATATTTAACTCGGTTGCAACCCAATTGCCGGACACGTTGTTAAATGCAACGGCGTTTTTGGTTACTTTATAACCACCAAAATTGGCATAAACTCCACTTTGTCCGGCAATGTAAAAAACGTTTTGGTCGGGCGTCCCCGGTGCGGTGTCCGGCGTGGCAATCCCGGCAAACGTCGCATTTGCCCCGACTTGACTAATTAACGTTGTCAACGTGTTTTGCAGCACTTGACCCGTAATTTCTTGGTTGCCGTTCGTTTTAATAACGGACGAAACGGCGGCTTTCAATTCTTCGTAATTTCCCATACTGATAAAAATTAAATTACATCATTGTTATTAAAGTCATTATTAAAGTCTTTATTGTAATCGCCCCCGGTCGTTGGAATAACGCCCCGTCCGATTTTCTTAACCACGGTTGCGCATTCAAATTCACATTCAACCGACGCCAAATTGCCCTGCGTTTGCCATTTAGGGGTAATCAAAAACGTATCGCAATCGTATTTCCTGCCTTGACTATATACCGTAACAAAATCACTCATGCGGATTAACCGCATTACGTCGCAAAGGTATTCGGGGGCTAAAAAGATAAACCGGAACGTCTTTTCTGATATTTGTTTTTCCGGGAAAAAATACCCGTCCCGTTCTTCGCCCTCTTCCTCAAACTTGTATTCCGGCTTTCCCAACTCCGAACATACGTAAACTCGGTTTTTGAATTGCACGCCCTCGTAAACGATTTGTCCGCCGTCAACCTCCATATTGGCGGCATCGCTCCATTCAACGCACAAATAACCGTCCATTCCGCCGGAAATCCACGTAAACACGTCCGAATAAAACCATTGTACGCCGTCATATATCCCAATCATATAACGCCCCTCCGGGAAATCTAAAGCCATCGGCAACAATCCGGGGTAAACAATAACATCATACCCGTAATTTTGGAACCGGACAATTTGCAATCCGGTTTCCAACATCGGCGTTTTTATGTCTGCCAATATGCGGGTAAATTTATAATCGTACAACCTTGCATAAACAATATTATTTGAGCGGGTCGGACGTATGATTTGAAACGGCAATAACTTATTGATAGGCGTAAACAACGGGTAAACGTCGCCATACGCATACGATTTTTTATAATCTTGGTATTGTATGCCCTCATAAAAAGGCAATACGGACAAATTATTATTCGGTGTCATACTTCAATGTTGTTTTAATGGAACGACTGCACAAATTTACGCTTAATTTATCAACTTGACCGTTACCGATATACGTTTTTATTAGTTGCATCGGGTTTGGGTCGTCATTTGCCGGAAAACTAAACGTTTGTTTCTTCTTTCTCTCAATACCGTATGCGTAAACCTCGGAACCGTTTATTGATACACGACGGGCGGGTAAATCATACATCCAATACGGGGATTGCAAATTGATAAATGCCAAATATCCGTTTTGCAAAAAGTATTCGACGCCGTTTATTGTTTGGCGGGTAAATGGCAATATCCATTGCGACCCGGACGTTGGCGGAACGGCGGCAAACAAGGCGAACCCGTCGGAACTCATGTTGCCGGGGTTTAATAACATCATATCAATATCGGACGTGAAATTTGATATATTAATTTCCTCAACCTTTCCGGGCGTTACATACTTACTAATTACTTGTATCGGCAATCCCTCAAAAGCCGCCGTAACGTCGTCCATCCATTCAAATTGGTAACGTTCGGGCAAATCGACCTTATCAAACGAATATTCCGACGTGTTGAACGCCCACGGTTTCCCATTACGCAAATTTATTTCCTGTGTTAAATCATGGCTTAATACAACCCCGCCGGAATAGGAACCCCCATTGCGGAAATATTGGATATGTTCAATTTTAAATTTGCCGTTCTCAATGAACCAATAACATTTAAAGCAATCCCGCAACATATTTGTAAATTGTTGTAATGTCGTTGGGGCTTTTTGTGCGGGTTGCTGATATTCGCCGTTTATAATGTTTGTTTTCTGCGATACAAGCAAACGGAAATTCAACCCGGATATTGGATTGTTTCCGCCGTATAAAAATTGGCTATATTCCGCCGTGGCTGCGTGGGTAATACCCGGCGCAATCTGATTGAGCAAAACAGATATACACGACGCAACCGGGAACGCATCCCGCAAAGTATATTCTTTCCTTGCTTTTTCCTCTAATAACCAATCCATCAAATAAAACCCAAACCACAACGACGCATAACGCCACGTTGACCGGGCGATTGGATAAAACGTTTGTCCGTATATGGAATAAGGGGGCGCAAAATACTTTCCGTTGTCCGCTAATCCCCACTCGGTCGGGGTATCTGAAAAGTTGTTTGAAATAAACGCCACGTCGATTGCGTAACCAATCGCACGCCTATAATTACGGTTATTATCAACTATATCATCGGCGGGCAATGGATATGTATTAAGGTCGTCGATTTTCTCCACATCGCACAAATACCGGGCATATATATTGTAACTTTTCATATCGGCGTGCATTGTCCCGGTTGCCCCGGAACCCTCAACGGCGGTTAAATCGAACTCCAACGTATCAAACGGGGACGTTGTAACCTTTTGATAACGGAACATTGCCACGTCGTCCGAACGTCGGCGTATCTCAACCAATGCAACCCCAAACGGCACGCCGTCAATTCGTTGTTGTGAAATATAGATATAATAATTAACATTCAATTCCGGGTATAATTTCCCCTCGAATGCGTCCGCACTTGCACCCGTTGCCATTCGTCCGGTATAAAGCCCGGATATTACCGACGGGGAACCGTTGGACGTAATTTGTATTTCTTTCAATATATTGCACAAAGCAAAATGATAGGTTTGTACTAATGCGTTTTGGTCGGTCGTGGCGTTTGCGTCTTGTTCCCAATTCGTACCGCCCAAAAAACAAGAAACAACACTATCCCCCGGAACGTATATTTGAATTAATGGACGCTTGTTTATCGTTATCCGTTGGATTGTCGGGGCTAACGTTATTAAATTGTATTCCTTTTCCAATCCCGCCAACACGTCGTTATAATCGTCGATTGCGTCCGGTTGTACAACAACCTTTTTATCGTAATCGGTAAACGTGCAATCGGTTTTCATAAACTTGCCTTGAAAGTATTGGAACCATGTACGCCCGCCGTCGTCGCTCTTTTCAATGCAATACAAAAATTCATTGTCGAACGATTGACGGTTTATATAGTCGTAATCATCCCGGACAAAGGTAATTTTGCCGGATAATTTGGCACGATAAAACCGTTGGTTGGTTTCTAATTCGTACTCCTTTGCCAAATCGTCCTTATAAATCGGATGCACGGTTTGACCTTGTAAGACGTTCGGGGCGTCCAACGTTCCCAATCTCAACCATGCCGTCCCGTTTGCGTATTGTAATTTATGCACATTAAACCGGATATATGCGGCGTTGCTCGGTATATCAAATTCAGTATTAGAGGCGGGCGGGTCAATACCCCAACCGCCAATTACTTTTTTGTTACTATCGTAAAACGTGCCGCCCGCTTGCGGGGTATGGTTTTGATACAATTTGCGGGGGTACACGTTACTAACCGGGATAAATGTACGGGTATAATAGTAATTCGTATTATTCCCGTTAATATTCCCGGTTATGTTACTTATCGCCCCGTTTGCTAAAAACGCATTTACAAATGAATGTCTATAAATCGGGTTCATATCAATTTTTAATTTTACGTGTCAAATTCTTGTAAACCTCAATAACATTGCCGTTGCCATCGACGTAACGACGGCGGCGGTTTTGTTCCTTTATCTCCCTTACATCGTCTTTCAAATCCCGCAAATCCGGTGCGTTGTTTTGTTGAACCGTTACATTAATGCCGTCGGTATTGTAGGCATTAAGGTACTTTTGCGGGAATGTCCCCCGGTTCAAACTATTTATTACGTCCGGGATTAAACGACGGAAACGGCGGGAATTACGTTTATTGATAACGGCAAAAAATTCCCCGCCCTCGGCATGCCTCCGGGTTCCATCCGGTTTGGTTCCTAAATCCACGTCGTCCCCGGATTGGTGGGAACCGCCCGCCAACAATTCAACCGTACCATCGCCGTAACTTTCCGAACCCCCGGCGTTGGCTGATTTGGATAATTGGGCGGCTTTGATTTTGGCGGCGGCAAAGGAACCCCACATTATAGCAATTGCCGGGATTGCAAACGGGAACCCCAATTGCGACCAAATCAAAGCGGACGCCGTTACAAGGTTTCCAATTTGTTGTATCGTTTGTATTGCCGCCTGTGCTTTCTGTGCCTTTTGTTGCTCCTTTAGGGCTTTTTCTTGGTTCTTTTTCGCAACGTCTAATTCCTTTTGCGCCATTGCAACGTTATTGGCGTAACCGTTCGCCCGTGCCTCTAATTCCGCATCTAATCGGCGTTGGCTTGCGTCAACCTCTTTGTCGGCGGCGGAAACGGCGGCGTCGGCGGCTTGTACCTTTGCATCCAAAAAACCGTTTAATTGCTCAATGGCAAAGGAAACGGACGTACTTATTGCCTCCTTTTGGTCGTCGTCCAAATTCAGCCCGAACAATCCGTATATGTCGTTACCCCGTTCGTCGCCTTTGCTTTTCTCAATTTCTTGGTCGATTTTCGCAATGGTATTTTCGATTGTCTTAACCTCGGCATCCGTCATTTTAACCCCGGCGGCTTTGTTCAACTCTAAAATCTTTTGCAACCGTGCCTTTTCTTGTGCCAAACGGAACCGGGTTTTGCGTTCCTCTGAATTGCGGATTAAATCAAACTCGGACGCCTCCAACGCTTGTGTTTGGTCGAATAGCATTAACGCCCGTTGTTGGTTTAACTCGGTCGTTTGCTTCAATACCTCGGCATCATATTTGGCGTTAATATCCGCCTCGGATTGGCGCACGTCCTCGGCTAATTGCCTATTTTGTGCCAATTCGATTGCCCGTTGTTGCTGTAATAACTGAATACGCAAATTTATTTCCTCTTGGGAACCCTCACGGGCGGCGTCTAATTGTAATTGCGTCCGGTCGGCGGCGGCTTGCATTTGGTCGATTGTTATTTTGTCGTTCAATTCGCCCAAACTTTTTGCGTATTGTTGTTGCAAAAGTAATTGTTGGTTGAGCAATTCGGCAACTTGTGTTTCAGTTAATCCCCGCTCGGTTTCTAACCGGGTGTTAATGTCTTGTATCTGCCTTTCATACTCAACCCGCAATTGTTCCCGTTGCTTTTCCGCCCCCTCTGCCATCAATGCAATTTGGGCGTCCTGCGTTGCCCGTTGTGCGGATAATTCCGCCGCCCGTTGTTGATTGGCAATATTTACCATATCAACCGCCAATTGTTCCCGTAATAAAACAATTTGGTCGTTCAACGCTTTGCGTGCCTTAACCGTTAAATTGGTTTCCGTCCTCAACTGCAATTGTATGTCGGCAATCGCACGGGCGTTGGCGGCTTGACGTTGCGCCCGTTGTTGGTCGAACGTGTTTTTAATTAAGGCAATCCGGGCGTCCTCGGCTTTGCGCAATATATCGGTTTCCGCTTTGGCGGCATCCCGGTTTTGCTGTAACCTTTGGGCGGCTTGTATCTTTCTTTCGGCGTCCAAATCCGCCCCCTCGGTTTTCAGATTAACCGCAATGTCAACCGCCCGCCCGGTATTATCTATTTGACCCTGTACGGCGTCAATCGCTTCGTCAACCTTGACTTTATCAATTTTGCCGTCTAAATCAACATCAATATAAACTTTCTTATCTCCACGGGCTTTGGCGTTATTGAGTTGTACCAACATATCGTTTAGTTGTTTCAACTTTGCCCGGTTCGCTTCCAAATCGTCTAATTCTTGACCGTAAAAACCAACGCTTTTATTGTGTGCCTTTGTGCGCTCGGCTAATATTTCGTCCTCAATCTTTCGGGTTTCGGACAATGAAGCGTTGCGGGCTTTGGCAATATTTAATTCCCGGTTCAATTGGGCGACACGTTCGTTGCTAACCCGGTTCATTTCGGTTGCCTCGGTTTCCAAATAATCCAACCACGCCTTTTGCGCCTCGTTAAGTTTTTGTTGGTTCTTTGCCGATTTATCGGTATTAGATGCAAACAGAACTAAAGCCCCCACAACCGTAACCAATGCCAACGCCAAAAGAACATACGGATTTGCGGCGGCAATCAGATTGAAAGCCTTTTGCGCAATTGTAGCCGCCAATGTTGCCTTTGTTCCCTGCATGGTAACAAGGCGGTTATAAACTTGCGCTTTGCTCAATGCCGCCATTTGTAGCCGGGAAATACCCAACATAATTGCGGATTGTTTTTGTACTGCGTTTTGTATGGCTTGCACCCCGGTTGTAATGGCTATTGCCGCCTGTAACTTCTTTTGCGCTTCTTGCACGTCCTCACTTTCCGCCCCGAACAATTCCATTGCCCCGGTAAATGCAGCGAACCCACCGGACGCACCCGCCGCAAAACTCAATACCGCATCCAAATTGGACGTATCGGACGCCATGCGGGTAATCTCGGCGGTTGCATCCTTGACCGCATCCCGTAATATTGCGGTTTCTTTGCTCAATTGCTGATATTCGGCGGTTCCTTGTTTGCCCTCCAATCGTAACAATGCTAATTGTTTCGTTTGGTTCTCTATTTGGGTCGTCAAACCTTTGGCGGCATCGGAATAGTTACCCACGTTTAACGACGTTTTCCCGGTCGCTTCCTGCAACCGTTTCATTTCCTCGTAAATCGCTTTTGTTTCGGCAACCAATTTGCGCCCCTCCTCGGTCGCCTCCCTTTCCTCAACCGTCATATTATTGAGGTATATTTTATTGATTGAGTATTGAGCGGACAAACGATTATATGAACCCTCGGCGGATTGGTTCAACCGGGTTGTCAACTTGTTTAATTCGTTCGCCTCTTTTTGCGCTTGCTTCAATTCCGCCAACCGTTTTGCGTTCTCGCTTTCCGCAAACGCCAAATCCTTTGCCGCCCGTGTCAATTTGTCGGTATCGGCGGACGCCCCCCGGATTGTTTTACGTCCGTTTTCGGTCGCCCCGCTTACGCCCTCCAATGCAGCCTTAACCGTTATCGCCTCACTCTTTATATTTTTTAGAGTGTTCATATAGGCGTCGGAAAGTTGGTCTAACTGATTAATCAACTTTGTAATCGAATCGTCCGGGCTTACAAGGTCGCTATATTTTATAGGGTTGTTATTATCTGCCATACTTAACGTTATTTGCGGGCAATTTGCCCCGTATTAAATTATCTTTTCTTTTCCATGTAGTTAATCAACCAAAGAAAAACAACGCCGCAAATCGCCTTATTTGACGCCGTTTTTATTTTTGGTTGGTTTCAACAACTCCTTTATCCGCTCAAATGCGTTGTAATACTCCAATACGGTGTATTTCTTTGGTTCCGGTACGTGCAAATGTTGCGATATGGTTAAACACATATTTTCAAATTGTTTATCGTACTGAATTTCCATGTTATCGGAACCGCTAAAAACAACCGGGCGATTATATAACAACAACATCGTCGTTATTTTATCAATTTCCGCCCGTTTGTCCTCTGTATCGCCGTTTATAATGGCATCCAACATTAACATTGTGCGGTTGCGCAATTCGTCGTAATACTCTTTAACCGTCGCATCGTCGAACAACCGGGGGAAATACATTTGCAATTCTTCATCTATTTTTTTTTTGACCGCTTCCATTTGGACGGTCAACTCTTTAACGGGAACATCGCCGAACATATCGACGACCTTTTGCAACCCATCGTCGGATAAATCGTTGTACGGCTCCCCGTCGATTGATTTAACCAACACGGCAAACGCCAAATGCTTTGGGCTTATTCCGGTTTGAATGAAATACACGTTTTGCCGCATATTATCCAATTCGATTGCTGCCAATTCGGGGGTTTTGCTCCGGGCGTATCTTATCGCCTTTTCAATATGCGTGTCGAAATCCTGCAAATCGGAACCAATCCCGGCATCAACTAACAACATTTTGTTGTACTTATGAAATCGCAACATCGGCAATTCGTCGATTGCGTCGTATATCTCAACGGTGCGTTCTCCTATCTTAACGGTTTTCATAGCAAAAAACGGGTTATCATTGTGGAACAAAAGGGAACCAACAACAACGTCGGGTTCCCGGTTATAAACGCCAAAAGGATTGCCAAAGCAACCCCCGCCCAAAAGGACAAACAGAAATCGCAATTAAACATCTTTGCGAAAAACTCGTTGCCGTGGACTTGTACCCATTCGATAACCTGCCATTTGCGTAACAAGGTCAAACCGAATGCAGCAACCAAAGCAACCACGACCGTATAAAATAAAAATGCTTGCATACACTTTGTTTTTAATCAGTTAAACACGTTTCATCAATTCCCAATTCCCCGGCAAACCGGAACCCGGCGAACGGGTGCATTAAAAATTGATTGTCTATTTCGTCCAAAGTGAACCCGGCAAATATGTTTTCCGCCTTTGCGTACACTCTGTTTATTGTCATGGAACCGGAACGCAACCAAATACCGCCATTCAATACCCGCATGATTTGTTGTTTGACCGCCTCCGTATTCCGGTTGTTGGGGTCGTTGGTTATCGTGCGCATATCAAACCAAAAGATAACCGAAAACGGCGTTGTATATTTGTTTTGTTCGCCGGGGAACCAATCAATTTGTTGCGGGTCGTCCAACACGAAAAACGAAAAATTCCCTATATTACTATCCGGGGCAATCAACATATATTCATTGCCGCCGACGTAAATATTGGGCGTGTAATATCGTTTTCCTTGTATGGACTTAACCAACCGTTCAGAACGCCCAAAGGAATAATTAAGCCACGGCAACCCGTCCGCCAATCCCTTTTGAATATTTGCAATAACCCGGTCGAATAACTCCGGGTTCTTTATAATCGGTACTCTATCCATTTCCGTATATCGTTTTTTTTGCTTTGGTTAGCAAATCCGGGTAAACGTATTGCCAAATCAGTTTAGCAATGTTTTCGTTCGTCAATCCCAATATTTGCCGCCCGTACTTTTTTATCAAATCTTCCGTCTTGAAATCCGACGCCTTAATTTCAAATTGTTTGTCGCCGACTTCCAAATAAAAACTACTCTCAAAATCGCCCTCATCCCGTAACGTTACCCGGTTCGTCGGTTGTCCCTTTTCCTCCTTAATGGCTATTGTTAGCGGGGTATAAGGTCGATAATCCATTATGTCAACGCCCAATCGGTTAATACCTTGTTCAAATAATTGTTCCTCGGCGTTGGCATCAATGATAAACGCCGTTGTCATTCCGTCGTCGATTATGTCCCGTATAATCAACCCGGACGTCAACCCGTCGTTAAATGTATTAACCCGGTTGCGTAAATCAATTATTGATTGTAACCCCGCCATAATGCAATTACGTTGTCCGGTATTTAACGCCCCGGTTGTTGCAACTTAAACAAATACGGTCAATACCTTGCGTATCTAACCGCAAAGCCTCAAACGCTTTTTTAAGGTCATAACCCAAACCGCCGGGGCGTCCCTCAACGTTCCCGTCCAACTCGTACAAAATTTCCATTTTAGAGGCGTTGGATTGGTTCCGGTTTACCCTTACGTTGGGGTTCATTGCCAACGTGCGTAAAGCAATTGCCGCAACTTGGCGTTGTATTACCGTTTGGAATATCGACCGTTGTTCAATGATAAAATCGGTTAGGTCGCAACCTACCGTTATTTCACAATTCAACCCGTAATTCAGTGTATTAGTGTACATCGTGTACGATATATCCCATAACTCCGGGTATTCGGCGAATGTTTCCGGGGCGTTGTACATAAACGGCGAAATCTGCAAATACTTTGTCAATTGCCGCCATGCCTCAATATTGCCGTACCCGGTACACGTTCCGCACGGTTCGCCGCTCCAATCTTTCGACACGTTAATTGCTTGCATCCCGGCGGGCAAATCGTCTTGATTGTAACAAAGGAACCACGCACCCCCGGCGTTGTTTGCGTCGCTTATATATGGCAAAAAACAATCTTCCAACGTAAACCATTGAAAGCCGCCATTTGTTAGCGTAAAATTCAAATCAAACGTTTTTATCGGGTCAATCTGCGAACTATGGAATAGATACAATTTCACAATCCCGGTTCCGCCCGTCATTTGCAAGCCAACACGGTGTATTTGTGCGGTTACTCCCATCGCCCGCACCGGGATAATCTCAAACCCTACCAACTTATGATTATTCGGTTGGGTTGCTCTTATACGTCCCGCACCGTCAAAGAACGTGCGCCGTTCCAATAGGTTCTTTGTTTCCTTATCCAACCCTTTTATTTGGGTAAACGTTTGTACCGCCGTGGAAATTCCGTTGCGGGTCAAACGTTCCAAATAGTCAGACAATATGTTGTATTTCTCCCAAAAGGTCGAACCCTCGGCGGGAACCTCGGCGACGTTATCAACCAAAGCGACCCAATACAAGGGTTTGCCCGCCGCATCGTTGGCGTATTGTACTACGGTTTCGGCTTTCCATTCCTTTGTATCATTCCAAACCGGGTATTGATAACCCCAATTATCCGGGACGATTGCCGCCATATTATCCAACGTTACAAGCGGGTGCGCCCCTTGAAAATACAACCCGCTTTCGGTTTCCGTCAACCGTTCGGCGATTGCCTCGGCGGGATTATATGATTGTTCCCAACCGACGACGTTTAATAATTTATCTTGTATCTCTTTAATCCGGTACATACTGCGTAAAATTAAAAAGGGGGCGGGGATAACCACCCCGTCCCCTCGGTTAAATAATCGTTCCGTTTCCCGGCTTATGCGCCTGCACCCCCGGCGGGAAATTCCCCGGCGTTGGTTACATATACGGGCATTCCTAACGGTTCGTTCGGGTTGCGTGCTGCAATCTCGGCTTTGATAATCGGATTTGCCACGGTGTCCGGTTTGCTGTTATATGCTACCATGTAGGCAACATCAACGCTAAATCCGAAATACTCTTTAACGGCACACGTCAAATCGGCGGTTGCGTCGCCCATAATCGCCGATTGGTCGCCCACGGCGGTATAATAATGCGAACCAACGGGCAAATCAATGTACGGCAATCGTACAATGTCCCATTCGTGGAAATTCGCACGGGTACGGCGGTACGCTTCACGGTCAACACGGGTTAAGATACCAACGTTTCCATCGGCAACGGCAAACATTGTTCCCATTTTGCCCGCTTCATCCGTTACGTTGTTCGTGTAGTGCAATACTTTGTTGTCGTACTCCATACGCTTATTAACGTCGTTGTAAACGCCATGTTGCGCCAACTTGCGGATTAGGCTATCAACCCCCGCATTTGCGATAAGGTGGATATATTCCGGGTAACAATTCGCCCGCATGATTGGGTTAATGTCGCCCAAAATCTCGGTTGCCATTTGGGTTGGAACTTGTACCACGTTTCCGGTCTGCGTGTAGTTGAGCAAAGTTTTGAAAACCTGCGTTTTGTTCGCTTCCAATGCGGCAACGGCTCCTTTATCCAAAGCATCCGCCAACGCACGGGTTGTTTTCTCCATTTTACGCATAAAATCGTGTTGGTACGAAATCTCATTGTTTGAGTATGCCGCCGGAACCATTGTAAACCCGATTGCATAAGTAGCCCAAACAAGCGTTACCAATGCGGACGTATTTTCATTATCAGCAATAACGCATGAACGCACGTTGCTAACTTGTACGTTTTCGTCATAATTGATAACCGGAACTTGTACCGTGTTGCCGATACTTACTAACGCCCTATCTCTCAAATTAGGGCTAATGATTGAGTTGGGGGCGTTGGTTTGCTCAATAAAGAAATCCAATGCGCCGTACTCACACGGGCGGAACATATTACGGTCTAACTCCGGGTTCTCTATCCGCCAATTTTGTACTCTCGTTGCTATTAAACTCATACGTTTAAAAATTTAATTGTTTATAAATGCGGGTTTACCCTTTACCCGTGTTGTCTTTTACTTTTCCGGCAATGCAGCAATATTGTTGTCCTGCCATGCCTGTTTCATTCCGGCGTCAAATTCAGCCGTTCCAATCTGCAAACCTTGTTGTTGCAAAGTGCTTGCGATTGCGTCGTATGCCTCAACCCTCGTTTTTGCGCCGGATATGTCAACGGTAACATTACCGCCCGCCCCGGCTCCGGTTGGTGCGCCCGTTCCGCCGCCCGCCGCTTGGCGTCCTTTATCCAAAATACCCATTGTTTCCAATTCACGGGTCAAAAGGTCGCCGGGGGTGTACGGGTTCAACTGATTGTTCGGGTTGCGCATGATTGCGCCGTTTTCGTCCTTAAACGCTAACATTTTGCCGCCTTTGCCGTCGTCGATAAACTCCGGGTTCATACCCTTAATTTTTTCGATTGCTTGGCCCAACAAAACCTTTGTTGCGCTTTCCGGCAATCCTGCCTTAAACTTCAACCCGGCGGTTGCTGTCTGCAATGCCGTTTCAACACGAATGCCAAACACTTCCTTTGTGTGGGTTTGTTCGGCTTCATCGTATTTGCTTTTGAGGTCGTTGTATTGGGTCGTAACGCTTTGCAAATCTGCCTTTGCTTGCTTCAATGCCTTTGCGGTTTCCGCATCCGTCACACCGTCGGCAATTGCCTTTTCCAAACGTGCCTTTTCTTTCGTCAGACTTTCGATTTGGGTTTGCAATGCGCTTGCGCTTTCCGCTTTGGTTTTGAACTCGGTGACCACACGTTTTGCGTAATCAAACGTCTTTTCGGTTCCGTTCTTTGCGATACCGGACGCCGCCAAAATATCGGCATCCAATCCGCCGTAAATTTCGCCCGTCTTTTTGGCGATAACGCTACTTTCGTCGTTGGCGGACAATGTTGTAATTGCCGCAATTTGTTCGTCCGTCAAACCGGACAAAGCCGCATTTGCAATTAAAATTTCTCTCGTTAACATAATTCTTTCCCTTTGAATTTTTAATTCAGCGCAATTGTTTTAATATCTGCGCTGTTAGCGTTTACAATAAGAATAGAATATTTTGGAGAATCCCCGGTTGTGTCAACCAACCAACTAACAATTTTTGCATGACTGATTTTCTTTTCAACCTCTTTTGTTACCAAAATAACATCGGCAATTGTGCCGCCCTCAATACAAGCAATCAACTTGTTTTTTGTGTCGCCATCCAATGCGGCGGCGGTTGTTGTTACTTCAATAACCAAATTGTCCTGCTGTGCAATCTGTGCCATAATCGTATTTTTAATGGTTTAATACTCTGTTACTTTTTCGCTCCGGGTTTGTCCTCGGCTTCTGCCTTTGCCTTTGCATCGGCTTTGGGTTCCTTTGCAGTTGTCGCCGGGATAACGCCCGCCGCTTTCAATTCTGCCAAAATCTCGGCTTTCAACGCTGCCTTTTCCTCGGCACGGGCTTTGGCGTCCGCCTCGGCTTTCGCTTTGGCATCGGCTTTGGCTTTTTCCTCGGCGGCTTTGGCTTTTTCTGCCTTTGCCTTTTCGTCCGCCTCGGCTTTGGCTTTCATGTACTCGTTGGGGTCGTGCAATACGGTAATCGTGTAACCCTGCTTTTTCAAATGCTCGGCAATGCTGTTTTCATAGCCTTTTTTGCCGAATTTCTGAATACGGGGGATTGACAACCGTTTGCCCGTTTCGCTGTCGAATTTCTTAATTTCGATAACGCAATGATACAAATGTTTCTCATTGTCGGGGACAATGTAATTTTCGGGCGTAACGTCGATAATCGCAACGTCTTTAGTTTTGCCCTCGCTTACTTTCACTCGCATAATCGTTAAATTTACTTGTTATAAAATTTATCTTAGAGTTGAACGGCATATTATACCCAAACTCTAACACGTTCAAATATTCACGCTCAAATCTGCGTACAAAGTTAGCAAAATTCAACTTTATACGCATATCGTTTTCGCTGATAATCTGTTTGCCGTACAAATCCAATACCTCGTTACGGGTTAAATGTCGGTACGGTTCCAATTCCGCCAACGTCAACATACGTTGCAATTGGGTTGGATTGTTCCGGTATTCCGTTTCGATAATTTGGTTTTGTAGGGCGTCTAATTCCGCCTCGCTTGCGCCGCTTTCCTTTGCCACTTTGTAACGTTCCCGTAACTCCGTTGCGTTGGATAAATAGAACTCCGTGCCGTAATTGACTTTTGCAGAAACGAACAAACCGCCATACCTCAAACGGCAAACGGTTTCATCGACGAATTGTTGCGCCGCCTCAAATCCTTTCTTTACTCGGTTTAATACCGTGCTTTGGCTCTCAAAATTCGCCTGTATTTGTTGCTCGTTCAATGCGTCCCGTGTGGTTATTTCCTCGTTGGTTCCAACAACCGACGTAATAATGTCATTCTTTAGGCGGTTTTCTTCCTCAACGTTATAATCCAAACTCCCACGGTCAACGGTTAGCATTTGCACCGGGTTACGCAAATCGGGTTGTTTATCCCCGTCCGGTATTGGTATTTCAACGAACGAACCGACGCCGTTAATACGACTATCCCCGCATTTGGGGCAACGCATCAAAAGCCCGGCGGCGTCCAATCTATAAAACCCTTGTTTGTCTTTCAAAAACCCACCGTCGCAATAATCGCCATTTTCGCCGTTACTGAAATCGCATGATTGTTCGTAACCGGAATATATCGGATATGCTCCGTATAAATCTAAATGTCGTTTACTGATATGATAAAACAAAAACCAATCCAACGCCTCCAATTGCTTGGTTAGCGGGGATTGCTTAACGTCGGGTTCCGATAAACTCAACGGTTCATTCCAAAAGAAACGGGCGGGACAATAACCGACGTCGTGCGGGTTATCAATCAGCAATTCGCCGATATTGTGGTTTTTGTCCTCTCTGAAAACTCTATAACGTTCGTCGTCAATTACTGCGATACGTTCCCCGTCTTGCCTAAATATGATATAATCCATTACCCCCGTCGTCGGGTTGGCCCTGTAATCAATCACGGATGCAATAGGCAACCAATAGAAATACGGTTGCGGGTATTTGTCGGCGGGGTTTTGTTCGCTCGGCATATCGACAATAAGAACGCTATTTATTTCGGTTTGGAAAAACTCCCATCCTTTTGTACTCCAAATTTCCGGTTCGTGTAATACGTCTTGGCGGTAATACTCCCAATCGTCCCTTTGTTCCGGGTTTTGGAACTGATAATTGAACGCCGGGTTACGACCGTCAAAAATCCGGCTCAACTTATCAAAACAAACGCCCGTTACCTCGTTTGTTTTAACGGGGTAACGGAACAATGTTTTGAACATCTTAAATTTGTCATGCGGCAATAGGTTAGAAACAAATGCCATAAAATCCGTAATCGGTTGGCAAATGTCAAACGACGTAATACGGGTGCGGGCGTGAAAATTAATGCGCTGTTGATGATAAATAGCCCTATTTATCGTGTTGCGCTTTTTCGGCTCCGTTATCCGCTTTTTTATTTCGCTTATATCCAATCCCATTGTCTTTGTCAAATTTAAAGTCTGAATTTTCCGGCAATCTCCAACCGCCATTATTAGGCATTCGCAAAAGACGTTCGGCGTGCGTAATCTCGAATTGTTCGGTTACGTTCAATGTATCATTGATTAACGCAACCTTTTGTACTTTCGCTGCCATATCGTCAACCTCCAACGGCAACTTTTAAATCCGTCAACGGATTAAATTCCGGTGCAATGATTGTGAGGTTGTCGGAATAGTTAGGCAAAAACGCCCATTGTATTGCGTTGCTGTCCGGGGCTTCTAATCCGCCATGCGTTTTGTCGCCAATGAACAACGAACGGATAGGAATAGGATAATACGTTGTCTTTACCGTTTCATCCTGTATTGCTTCAATACTTCCGTTTTCGTCAAACAGATAAACGCCCAAATTGTCCGCCCAACTTTCGCATTGCAATTCTTTCATTGCCTTAATTACTGATTGGGGGATTTTACGCATTACGCCCGTGAACGGGTTCGGTTCACGCCCTATAATTTCCTCAACGCCACCCAATGTTTCGTTACCGCCTCCAAATGTTCGGGCGGCTCCGGCTTCGTTGGTCGGGGCTTGGATATACGGGGAAACAACGATTTTGGTACTATCCGCCGCCGTCAACAACGGCGTCCATGAAGCCAACAAAGTAATTGCCTTTTCCGTGGTAAAACTGTTTTTGCTTCCATCGTCTTTGGTTAGACGCTGAAACGCTACCTTTTGAATTTGCCCGAAACTTTCGGCACAATTTACGGCGGGAATATCGGGCAATGCAGCCGCCGCCGGACACTTACAAGTAATCATACTTTCTAAATTTTAACGTTAAAACTATTATTTACTATCTCCGGGCTGTCCCTTTGCCCTTTGTTTTCGCCTACAAAGTTATAAACTTTTTCGGTTACAAACTTGCATATCTCAAAAATAATGCTAATTGCGTCGTTTTACACCTCGGTTTGCGTGTGCGTATGGTTGTATATTACCGTCGGCAATCTCTTTTTCGTAAATCCCGGTTAATCCATCCTCCGGGTCGTCGTGCGTATTAGCATCGAAATTGCGTAAAAAGGTTGTAACATGGTCGTAAATCGCTTTGTACCGGGTTTCCCAACCGAACGGCATAATAATACTTTGGTTTACCATTGCGGACGCCGTAATTATCCGGCTTTCCTTATTGCCGCCTTGATAAAACGGGTCTGTCATTGCCCGCATTTTCTTTTTAATAACCTTTTCGTAACCCGCACCGCCGTTGTTACTCTCAACCCATACTTTTTGCGTGCCGTTCCTGTTAATCATTGCCGGAACGGTTACGGTTGTAACGTCCGTATTTTCGTCCGTCATTTCCATATCCGTAATTAAAGCAAATAACAACGGTTCCATACGCTTTGTTTTCTCGTTGAAAATCATGTTGTCCGATTTATAAACGTCATACGTGGCGGCAAACAAAAGGTCGTCCCCCTCATCGGCAACATCTATGTATGCGCCGGAACGTATGTACGTGCCGTAATCGGATTTTTCAACCCATGTTTTGAACGGTTGATATAATCGACCCTCGGCGGAACCGGGGTTGCCTTGATAGAGGCATTGAAATTGTACCGGGTCTAATGCTTTTTGCGCTTCCAACTTTTGCTTACTGTGTCGGCTTTCCCATAATGCCGCCCCCGGTTCCCGTGGGTCTATCTCGGTCGGTTCCCCGGTTTTCAATCCCTCAAAATTTATGCGCACCCACGCCCCCGGCGTTACGTTTTCCAAATCCGCCCAACACTTAACATCTATAATCGTTTCCCCGCTCTTTTCAATTCGTCCTATCAAATCGTCGTCGTGCCATCGGGTAAATACTATTAATTCCTGCGAATCGTTGTGTAAACGGGTGCGTACAACGGTCGTGTACCATTTCCACGCCGCCGCCCGTACTATCGGGCTGTTACCCTCGGCGTAATCCTTATAAACGTCGTCCAATATCGAAACGTCCACGGTTTTAGACGTCAGCGAACCGCCACGACCGACGACACGCAACGACCCCTTACGCCCTACCATTTCGATAACATCGGAATTGCGCAAATAGGTATTAGCCATTGTTACGACGTTTGACCCATTTAAGTACGTGCCGGGGAATAATTCACGATACCGGGGCGTGTCGATTATTCGTTGAACGTCCCGGTTAAAATCCCGTGCGATTGTCGCCGCATACGAACCGATACATATTTTGCGGTCGGGGTCTAACCCCAACATAAATGCGGGTAATTTACGGCTCGACCCCTCCGATTTGCCATGTTGGGGCGGTTGTTGTACAATCATCTTTCGTATTTTGCCGTGTGCGAACATATCCAACAACGTATAATAAACGACGTGGAACGGCTCTAATACTAAATCCGGTTGCATATACCGGGCAAAGTTGATAAGGCGTTTACGGGCGGCGGCTTTAACAAGCAAATCCGGTTGTTGCCGGATTGCGTCGTACATCTGCAATAATTGTTCGTTGTTCATTGCTTTGCTCCTTTCTCCCATTTAGAACACGCCCGACGACCTCGGACAATGTAAAATTCATAATGCGGGCAACGTAAACAAATCGGGTTCCCGTTTAAATCCCGGTGTCTATGGTCGTCCGTTATCCATTCGGAAAAACGGCACGTATCGCAAATTTCGGTTTGCCATTCCGGTTGCTTGGTTCCCGGACGGGGTGCGGTTACTCTCTTTGCCATTATTGCGCCCCTCCTTTCTCCAACAATGCCTTTTGATATTCGGCGGATTGCAGTTTATCAGCCAACGCAAACAACATATCGTCCGGGATTGCCTTAACATCGTACTTTGGTTTATCGTCGTCGGTCGTGGCGTTATATCCGGGTATCTCAATTTTAACGGGTGCGTCAAACCCTAACATCTTTGCCCTGCGTTGCTGAATGTTCAAAAGCAAATCCAAGAACCGGGGGTTCCCGGCGGACGTTTCGGTTGCGGTTTCATTGTACCCGTAATATTCCGGGTCGCCGTCCTCGGCATCGGTTTTGATTGGTCGCCCTTTGTTGGTTTTCTCTTTAGTGCGCATCTTTCCGGTTTTCGACGCCTCCCACGCCTCCCATGCTTGCACCTCCATTATATCCAATTTACGCAATTCTTGTGTAACATATTCGTCTATGTTATCCAACCGTTCCCGCTTCCATTCGATAAGGCATTGTTGCAAGTCGTAATAAACCATTGCCAACGAAATAGTATAACCCGTTTCCCGTTTCGCTAAATCAGCATTCAACGCCGCCACTATTTCCCGGTATGAATAACCACGTAAAAACAGATTAGAACAAAACGCAACGTCATAATCCCGTTGTTCCTCGGTACGCTTATTATATCCGGCGGGTTTCCGGCTCCTATTACCCGTTTTCAATTTTTCCATCGTTCAACCCCTTTTAATGTTCAAACGGGGTAAAAAATCGACCTTTGCGCCTAATGTCTTAAACATCGTTTCGGTTCCTCGGTTCCTTTTCCCTTTCTCCCTTTGGTTCCTTTCCGGCTCTCTATGTCTTTTCTTATCCCGTCCCTCCTTAAAACGTGTTTACCCTTTACAAGTTATTTGCGGGGAATTTCCATTTTAAGAGGCTTTTGTTATTAACTCAATACTTTTATCGTCTTAATGGTTATCTTTCAACCACGGGGCAAATTTATGGCTTTTCCGGCGCATTGCCAAACGTTTGTACTCTCATGTATATAAACGGCAAAACCCCGGCTTTGTTTTCCGGGGCTTATTGCCTATTGTCCTATACCGTTTTCGTATCTCCCATTTGAGCAACGAAAATAATGTTGCGTTCCACGGGGGTTGGTGTATTCCGTTCCCCCTTTCATTTCCTTTATTGCCAAACATACCGGGGCGGGTTTTCCATTTACCGGAAATTCCGGGTTGAAATATCGACACGTTCCGCATATCTTTTCGGGGCGTCGATTATCCGGGGCGTATCCGGTCGGCATATTGGGAATTTCCGACGAACATTTATTTTTCATTGCGTCGCCCTCCTTTTCCTTTATTCTTTCCCCGGCGTTTATCCCGTGGATTGCGCCGTGGCATTTCGACCCGGTGTATTTCAACCGTTGTTCCGGGGAACATTTTGCCGAAAAATTCCGCCATTGCTTCCACTTCTTTTGGCACGTCGAACGCTTCCGGTTTCTTATACTCCCTTTTGCGTTCCGGTTGCTTTTCCATTTGGACGGCGGGGCAAACGTCGATAAGCGGGCAACCCTTACAAGTGTTCACGGGCTTTGCTTTCTTTTCGCTTTCGCAAATCGCTTTATATTTCCGGTCGTAATCCGCCGTTCTAAATCCGTGGTAATCGTCCCGGTGTGCGCTTGCACGTGTAAACATTTCCATTGCTTCAACCGCAATGCGGGCTAAAATAAAATCCGGGGTATCATTAAACGCCTTTTCCATTGAATTACGGTTTACCACCTCGGCAATCTCATTAATAAATTGTTCTTTGTTAATCATCGCTCTTTAATTTTTAGGTTTATATTCTTGGCAACGACACGTTCCGCATGATTGTTCAGATTTGAACGCCTCGCAATATCCGTTACCGTTTACGTCCTCATTCGTGAAATTGGCACAATCGCCGCAACCTTTGTTCGGTTCGTGCTGGTGTGTCCGTTTATAATTTGGGTCGGTTTGGCATCCTTTTACTTTGTCGTATGCCATTTCCAACAAATCCCGTTGCGGTATGCCTAATATTGCGGCGGAATGAAATACGACGGCGTTAAGGTCTGCCAATTCATCAATTACGGCGTTCATGCGTCCGGGGTCGTCGAATGTCGGCATTGCGTGTTTTACCGCCTCTTTGTACTCGTTAAATTCTTCCTCCATTTTCCGGCAACGGGACGCAATGTTTGTTCCGAACAACTCATTAAACAGATTGGCAATTTGAGCAACAACCGGACGGGCGGGTTGCTCCGTGTAATTCTCGGCGGGGGTTCCTTTGGGTTCAAATTCCCGTTTAAAATCCTTTTCCGGGCGGGCGGTAAATCGTCCGTTCAATTCCCGGATAATATACCAACTTTCCGGCACGTCAACGAATATGCCGTTGCCATCGGGAAAAGAAAATATTGCTTTGCCGTCCGGGGTGCGGGGCGTCGTAACCGTTCCGCCTCCGGTAAATCTCAAAACGTCGTTCACGTTGTCCCGTCTAAATTGGATTGCGTCAACCTCTAACAAGGTGCGACAATACCGGGTTCCCGCTGTGGCGTCCGGGTCGGTTAATCGGGTGCGCATTTCCTCCGGGTATTCCTCCGGGTCATACTTCATATAAACCGATTGCCTCCCATCGTCATAAAAGAACTCAATAAAGCGGTCGCCCAATCGTCCCCGGATTGCCTGTTTTAACGCCTCAATCCTTTGCCCCTCGGCTTTATCGTTTCCCTCGCTTCCATTTTGCGCCCAACTTAAACGTATTGAGGTGTCGGACGCTGTAACCTCAATTTCTTGCTTTGTAATGTCCTCAATCATTGCGCACATATCGCAATCAAAGGGGCTTAATACTTGTTTGTTCATCGCTCTAAAAATTTATTTGTTATTACTATCCGGGGCGGCTTTAACCTTAACCCCGGCAATTGTTCCGTTATAATTAAATTCCAATGTTTCGACGCCCTTAAATCCCCCGACGATACGCAACAAACGCCAATAAATCGTTTTCCGGTCGCTCCTATGGAATTTATCGCATTGCCTACCAATTCCGGGGCAATCTTCCCTTTTAATTTTGCATCGAACGCAACGTTGCGTAAATATTGCGGAGTTGTTGTTGGCTAATCGTGCATCCGCCGCCGTCCATTTCTCAGCAATCAATACCATACCCCGGTAAACGCAACGTTCGCCGGGGCTGTATTCTCTATTTGGGTCGAACGGTTCGGGTTGCTTTACTCTCATTCTTTGCCCGCTTCGTTTACATAGTCAAACAATGCGTCCAAATCTTCCTTTGCGCCTTTTACGCAAATTCGTACCCTATCGCCACCCGCTAATGCGGTTTCGACAATCTCACAATTATACCAGGGGGCGTTTATCTGTATCATTGCCGCCGTGGTATTCGTTATAAACTCGTTTCTTTCTTCCATACTCTCGGATTTTTGTAGTAAATAAAATGTTTCCATTGGTTCGTTCTCGCTTTGACACGCCCCCAACAAAAGCGTTGCCAAAGATAACAATAAAATCTTTGCTTTCATCGTTTTACCTTTCTTTTAATCCATATAAACCGTATGCCAATGCCGACAAACAATATTTTCGCCTCAATGTCAACGTAACGGTCGTAACCGTTGACCGCATCCACGGACACGCCGGGAACAACAAACCAACTCTTATATTTCCAATATTCCCGGACGTACACGCAAACGCCAACCCGTCCGATATGAACCCCAATTTGCGCCGTATGAACGTCGCCATTGTTCGGGATAATTCCGATTTGCTTTTTACTCATTGTCTTTTCTGTTTAATAATTCGTAACTCTCTTTGTCAACTACCAACGCCCGTGGGTATTCGGTTATTACTCCCTTTGTGTACACTAAATTGTAAATACCCAATTGCCCCTTAATTGGAAACTCAACAACCCGGCGGGGGTTCCGCATCATCCAACCGAACCCCTTTGTTATTGACTTACGTTTTTCGGGCGGTATGCGGGTATTTTCCCAATCTTCGGGGGTGAAATCGGCGACGGGCTTAACGTCGTACAACTCAACCAATCCCAACGTTACCCCGTTTTCATATCCCGGAATTACGGGATTAGCGGACGAACAAACCATTAAATCGCCCCGGTACGGCGTGTTTTTACTGCGTACCTCAATACACTTTTCGCCGTAAACAATCCCGTTATCCTCATACGCCGCCGTTACCAACTGTGTTGCATACGGGTTTTTAACGGTTAATGCACGCCAACGGTCGTGCAATTTCGGTTTATAATCTTTGTTATTATACTGCATAATCATTTGTTATTATCGGGTTCGTTTTCGCTTTCGTCGTTCGGTTCCGGGTAATTGATAAATCCAATTTGCCGGACGCTTTGGATTGGCTCGTAAATGATAACGGCAACATCGCCGTCCGTCCTTATGCCAACTAATCGACAATCGGCGGGAACTTCAACCCTTATTTCACTTCTTTTCATTGAATAAATCCCAATTTGCCGGGACACAATAACCGGGCAATGTTTCCCGCTCAATCCCGGACGCCTTTATAAAACTATCTTTCCAATATATCCGGGGCGTTTTGTCCGGATACGCCTCCCAATAGTCGAACACGTCGTTGTAAAACGTCAATGTTTCCCGCTTGGTATATCTACAACCGCTTTGCAGCCCTATCTTAAACAAGTCAACAAACGGGTACGACAAAGCAATTACAGAAAACGCCCGGTCAAACATTCCCACGGGGATTGGTTCAACGCTTGCAAAGGTACGGAACCCGTGGCGTTTCGCCCGTGCCAATGCGTTTATACGCATCCGGTTTGGGCTTGCTTTTGGCTCTAATTCGTCGCACCCGGTCAACGTGGAACCAATGGCAATGCGGGATTTATCCCAACCCTCGGACGCCTCGGCAAAGTCGATTAAAATATTGATACCCTCGGCGCATTTACTCAATACCTTAACCGGGACGCCGTGACGTTGACAAACGCCGATTGCTTGGCGGGTCAACCTTTGCGTTTCCGGCAATAACGGGTCGGTTGTAAACGAAAAGAATAACCCCGTTTTTTGCAATTCGTCCTTATGCTTCAACAACTCATTCGTAAATATATCCAATGCGTATGGATATTCCCGTAATGTCTTTTTCAATTCCGGGGTATTGCCGCCCAACACTTTTGCGCCCCGCCCTTTGCGCAAATAACAATACGTGCATCCGTTGGAACAACCAACGTAAAAATTGGCGGCGTTCTCGGCATATTCCCCGGCTTTTCCTTTTGGGCTGTAAATAACCCGTCCGTTTATCGCTCCCATAACTCAAACAGATTAAAACGGTAAATCGTCCGACGGTTCCGGGGCGGGTGCGGGCGGTGCGGTTGGCGGGGCTTGCGTTCCGGCTCCGGTTGTTTTCGGGGTCAACATTTCCATATCGGTTGCGACAATCTCGGTAATGTATCGTTTCACGCCTTGCGCATCGTCATAACTCCGGGTTCTTAATTCTCCCTCAATATAAAGTTTATCGCCCTTTTTAACGTACTGATTGGCAACTTTCGCTAAACCGTTTTGCAATACTATGTTATGCCATTCGGTACGCTCCGGGATTTGTCGCCCGTCCTTTGTGGTAAAACCTCGTTTCGTTGTCGCCAAAGTGATTGTTGCAACGCAACCGCCGTTGTCGAACTCTTTAAAATCCGGGGCTTTGCCCGTATTTCCCAATAATGTAACCTTGTTTACACTCATAATTATTTGAATTTAATACCATCCAACAAATACAATTTCTTATTATCAGACCAACCCGCCGCCATGTTTAAGGCTTTCCGGTCGTCGTCGTGTACAAACTCGCAATACCATGAATTGCCGCCAACGTTCGCTTTTTCTTTCAGTCGTACCAATTTACCAACAATATAACGGGCAAATTTGGCGTACCCGCTAACCTCGGATATATGAATAATGCGACGTTCGGCGTTTATTTTTGGCAATTCTTCGATTTGCGGGCGTTTTTCCTCGGCGGGGTATCTTTGTACTCTCTGAAAGTCTTTTTTGATTGACGACCGGGAAATTGCCCCAAAATCGGGGGTTCTTTTTTTAATTCTCATTAAACTAACTTTAATTGTTGATACTCGGCTTTCATTAACTCAATTAACCGCATATTCTCCGGGTAAATTCGCATTCGTTCCCGGTCGCCATTTTCCCAACGGTTATGGCATTCAAAGGAAAGGATATTTATATTGCGGGGGTCGTGCGCCATTTCCGGGTATGCCCCACGGGTCAAAATGTGGGAACAATAGACGGCGGAATAATTCGCCAACGGCTTTAATGTTTCCTCGCATCGGTGCGGCTTATGCTCCCAAACCCAACGGAAAAAGCGTTCATTTGCCGCCATGATATTTGCACCCCGTCCCGTAATACAATGCCCGAACAATTCCCGTTGTATCTCAACCCTCAAACGAATATCCATTTTAAACAACTTAATGTCTAATAATGGTTGATAGCCACGTGATACAACATAATTATAACTTTCTCGGTCGTCTATAATAATCGTTTCCATACAAAACCATTATAATTTTTTGTTTTACCATCTAAGTTTTTACAAATACCTTTCCGTAAAAATCCGCTTTTCTTTGCTTCGGCAAATGATATATACGTTTTTATCAAATTTCCGTTCAAATCATATTGCGCCAATCCTTTTGCGGCGTAATGCGGTTTATTGTTCAATATGCGCTTTAGTTTATCAACCGTTACCGGGTTATTACTATTTTCCTTTGGTGTAACCCAACGCAAATTGCAAACCCGATTATCGGTTAAATTTCCGTTTATGTGGTCAACTTGTTGTTTATTGTCCGGGTTCGGAATGAAAGCCGCCGCAACTAATCTATGAACTAAAAAAACGTATCGTTTCCCGCTCCTATATAGTCCAACGGCATTATATCCGTTTATTTTCCACGGTTTCAACATAACATCCGTTTTAACACTAAAAACGTTTCCCGTATTATCAACACAATATCCGGGAAATCCTCCAATTTCTTTTAAATTTTCCATATTTGCCAACTTTATAAGTAAGCCAACATTTAAGAAAAACGGGGCGGGCTGTTGGCTTGCCCTTTTCAGTTGGTAGCTACTCCAACCTATCCCCGTTCATGCTGCAAATATAGCAAATTTATTGGTATTCGTCCCGGTCTGTCAACAAATACGGTTCCATACTCTTACATTTCCGCCGTTTCGTCGTTCGGTTCCGGGTCGTCCGCCGGGTCGTTAATATCCGGGAACAATCCGTTGTCCTCTATCTTTTCGGCATTCAATCCGGGTGCGGGTTCGCCATCAGCCCCGAACAACTCCAATTGCGCCTTTTTGCCCTTGAAAAGAAATGCGTAAACCTCGGTTTCAATGTCGGCGGCAATTTCTTCTAATTCTTCCTCAAACCCGAACGTTTCCGTATTGAATTTAAGGCGGGGCGAATTGATTGCGGTTTTCTGATTGTTAGACACGGTAAACAACCCGGTTAAAACAACCCCTACGTTATCGTCTTGACCGGAAAAGGACACGCCCCGAACCTCTATGTTTTTCAACATTTCGTCGGCAAAATCCCGTGATAATTCGCTTTGCTTTTTGGTTGCCTTGAAATCGGACGTTTCAACCATTGAAAGAAAGGACGTAATATTAAAAATCCGTCCCATGATTGGGCGCAAACGGTCGAAACAATCCCGCAAATCCGGGTGTATGTCCTTTGCACTTTCGACGTGGTATTTGTTCGTGTAACTCTCATTGCCGATTGTTTCGGTAACTTCATAATGCACATCTAACCCGCCGTCCTTTAATGTTTTGACCTTTGACAATGCAAACGCCTTTTCGCTTGGTATCAACATTACATTGTTACCGTCTTTTTTTTCTGTACTCATATAATTGCAATTATTTGATTGTTGCCGGGAACCCGCCCGGCTCGGTTTTTATAAATTTTTCAATATGTGTTTTACCGTTTCAATATTCCAACCGTCGCCAATTAAATCCGCCGCCTCTTGGTATGTTACGCAACTTGTATATCCAACGGGGACAGTCTGTAATCGCTCTAATTCTGTTTGCGTAAATAATCGCACCGAATTTGGATTGCCTTTTTCCTCAAATACAACCGTCAAAAAACCCTTTTTTGAACGTTCGTTGCACATCCTAATAAATGATTCTTTGTTTGAACTTTGAACGCTTCCTGCATAATTACGAACAATACAGACGCTTTTTTTGCGGTCTGTATATCCGCTTTCTAATATGCTTTGCAATTCAACCCCTTTGTCCTCAATTTCTAAATCAACATTTAAGTTAGTCCAATAATACCGTTTTCGTATTTGAGCAGAAAATAATGATGAATTTATGAATATACCCGTTACGCCCAATAATTCGTCGATTTTGTTTTTATTTTCGACACTCATAGACGCCACATTTTCCAACATGAAATTACGGGGGTTCGTTTCCTGTTTCATTCTCAACCACTCATTAAACAACGAACTTTTTTTACCCTCCAGCCCCTCACGGTTACGCATTAAAATGCTCAAATCTTGACACGGCGACCCGCCAATTAACAAATCAATTTTCCCAACTTCAAAACATCCGTTGGCGGTCGTCAAAATCCCATCCTTATAACTCACTTTTCGCACGTCGCCAATTTGGATTGTATCGGGGAAATTTAATTGCGTACATTTTATTGCGTGTGGTTTAATTTCAGACGCAAAATACTTTTCAATTTTGAACCCTAATTGATTGAGTGCTATTTGCCCGCAACTCATACCGTCAAATAAACTTAATACTATCATGTTAAAAATCGTTTTCGTCCAACAATTCCCGTGTTTTACTATTCGACGGAACCGCCGGGCGTTCCGGTTCCGGGGTTGGTTCCGGGACGGGTTCCCCGGTTCCGATTGGTTCCGTTACCGGGTTGGGGTCGTGAAACTCAATATTGCGCCCGCCTTTGGGCTTTTCCGGCTCAAATTGGGCTTTGAGTTGTTCCGCCGGGTATTCCTTTTGCGCTAACTCAATAATCCCCAAATTAACCAATTCCGGGACGCAACGGCGCAACGCCCTTATGTCCTCTAATGCGTCATGCGCCGGGAATGTTTCGCCGGGGAATAACTTACTATATAATTCCTCTAATTTTGGATATTTTCCCGGTCGCCCGTTTGAATACAATGCGCCGACAAACTTAATCGTTTTCATCATTGTATCAATGCGTTTGCCCTTATGTAATGCGTCCTCAACGTGTGCGTCGTAATATTCCCGTCCACAATAGCGCAAAACGTTTGCTTTTAACATTGAACTATCAAAGTAAATGTTGTGCGCACATACAAGCGGGGCGGCGTTGGCATCCGCTAAAAATTCGTCCACAACCTCGGCAAACGGCACGCCCTCGGCAATTGCCCGTTCGGTTGTTATACCATGAATTGCGGTTGTTTCCGGGGGTATCTCGTAATTATCGGGTTTGATAATATAACTTTTTTCCTTATCGCCCAACGACCATGCCAATTGGACGACGTGCGGGAATTGCTCAAAATCCGCATCCCATTTCAAACCCTTTGCCGGAACCCCGGTTGTTTCACAATCAAAGAAACAAACATCTTTCAAATCAATTTTTTGCATAACCTTAAATATTAAATCGTTAATTACTGTTTTCGCTCTCATTGCGGTATTTATCCCGCTTTTTCTCCAACTCCAAAACGTCCCGGTTTTCCTCAATGTATTGTTTTACATCTTTGCGGCAATATGGTTGGTTCTCTAACCAAAGCAAATGCCAATACGGTACGTTTTCCATCGGTTGCCCCTTAAATTTACCTTGCGGCATCGGGGATTTGTCGTTTAATTCCATACTAAAAAAGTCTTTTTTGCCCGTCCTCGTTGGGGGTTTGTTCAACATATTTTGCCCGTGTAATCCAAACGCACCCGCACCGCAAACACTTTATCCGGCTGTAATGCTTTGGCGTGTATTCGTGGCGGATAATCCGCCAACCCGCCAACGGGTAATTTTTCCGTTTTCCGTTACACTTGCAAAACATACCTACAACGTTCGGGGGTCGTCAATAAATGTATTGTATTCCTCGGCGGCAATCTGTTTGAGCGTTTCGATATGTTCGATTAACTCGGCGTTCGACAAATCCGCCACGGTGCGCAAATCGTGGGAATATACCCCCGTTTCCTCGTTGACCCGTTCAACGTACATAATCGGGGAAAATTCCCGCAAACGTCGTTCGGTTTGTTCCTCTGTAAGACGTTCGCCCGCCTCCCAAATTGCGTGCTTAAACGTCGGTACAACATAGTTGAAATAATACCCTTTCAAAGCCTCGGACGAACCGGGGGACGCAACAATAAACCGGGCAATAATGCGGGAACCTTTCCAACCCTTGAAAAACTCGTTTAATTCCCCCATGTACATTGCCAACCCGCCGTTATTGTTTATTGTTCCCGTCGCTGTTATTTCTCGCTTTTTCATCGGCTATTAATTTTTGCATTGTCTTATTAAACGCTGTCATTCCGATTGTATGGATAACGTCCCGTTCCGCCCGTGATAACTTCGTTTCCCGTTTATCCAATACCTTTGCGAATGTAACAACAAATTCGCCCGGCTCCAACAATCCGGCATTATGTAACCCGTCGATTGGGTGCGCTTTCAAACGCTCGGTCGCTTTCAATTCTTTGCGGGCTTTTTCCCGGCTTTCCCATATTTCCCGAACCTCGGCGGCGGCATTGTCGTAAAACAATCGCATTTTCAAAACGTCCGCAATAGACAAATCAGCCACGGCGGTTGGTTGTTCTTTTTCCGGCTCCGGTTCCGCCGTAACGGGTGCAACCTTACCGTTGTTCACTCCATAACCAAACAACGCAAAATCGCCCTTTGTCGGGTCGTCCGGGAATATCTCGGCGAAACGGTCGGTTATCTCAATGGCTGTTTGTAAATCCGGCGTCCGGCGTTTTACAAGCCCCAACCGCAATGCCTGTTTATGTACGTGGGTATCTAATGGAATGATTAAATTACGGGGGTCGCAAATCGTCCACAATCCAAAGTCAACCGGGGAACCGTGGCGACACATCCAACGCAAAAACATACATAAGCGTTTGCAACCGCTTTTCGTTTCCATATCCGGCACGCCCTTAACATCGCCGAAAAGACGTTGTAATTGCTCCAATGGACGCCCGCCCGGTTGCGCTTGCAATGCCTTTTCCATGTTCTCAAACTTACTATATACGTCAAATAAGCGGGCGCAAAGGTCGTGAAAATCGGCGTATGTAAACGTTCTATAAAAATTCTCTTTACTGCCTTTGTATTGCTTCCATTCCGGGGCGGCTCCCTGCGTATCGGTTCCAACAATGTAATGATACGGCGCACCCTTGAAAATTGCCCGGTCGATAAAATCCGCCTTTTGGATTATCTGTTTGCGGGAACCCCACGCAATCCACGCCGTAACAAATGCGCTAATCTCAATATTTACCCGGCTATCGTAACGGTGCGGGATTTGTACCGGGTCGGATTGGATAAACTCGGCGGTTTCGTATTGTTCCGCCCAACGTTTCAAATTATCGTTCAATGTATATGCCATTGTTTTAGATTTTAAGGGGACGGAAAGCCCGCCCCCGGTTATTATTCGTTTTCCGTGTATTCCTCAACGACTAAATCAGTTTGCCCCCGCTTTACTTCCTCAATGAACCCTTGAAAACCGTTTGCCTTTGCAATATCTATAATCGCCTGCAAACGCTTTTCGCCTAAACTTTCGCCCCTCGCAATGCGGAATACCTTAACCGTCGGATTGCTTGCAATAATCAGTTTGGCGGCAACCTCCATGATTTGACTATCTGAAACTTTCCCGGCGACGAACGGCACGCCGTTTAACTCTAAACCGTCGTCCGTGAACGAAAGCCCGGCAATCGGTAATTTGGACGTGGCAATAAGCGTTTCCCGCTCCTTTGCCAATGCGCCTAATTTGTCCTCAAACGTGCGGGCGGTTTTCTCGGCGGCTTCCTTTTGTTTCTTCTTTGCCATGTAATCCACAACCAACGCATTGATACGGTTGTGTTCCTCGGCTTTTTTCAGTTGTTCCGCCGTGTCTAATTGTTCCGGGTTGTTGGCTTCGTATTCCTCTAACCATTTGTCGGCATTCGCTTTGCGTTTCACAAACTCGGATTTGTCGTTTACAATAACTTGCAACGTTTCCTTATAATCGTTTTCAATGGTTTTTTTGTTGGCTTTCGCATCTTCTTTGGCTTTTTCCAACCGGGCGTTTGCCTCGGCAATTATCCGGGCAACTTCTTTTTCCTCGGCGGCTAATTTGTCGTCGATTGCCTTAATATTACTTTTTCGGGTTTCTTCCGCCTCTTTAATTCGTCCGGGGATTGCCTCCAATTGTTCAATCCTTTGTTGCCGGGCTTGGCGTACCGTTTTCGCTTTCTCAATCAACCGGGCATTTTCGTTTTGCTCTTCCATCAACGCCGTAATGTCCTTTTTATCGGCATACGTTTTGACGTCGCCCGGCTTCAATTGCTTTTCAGCGTTGGCGCAAATAGTTGTGTACGTCTTAACCTCGGCGTTGGCGTCTTTTCGTTTGTCCTTAACGGTCATAACCTCGGCGTCAATTTCTGCAATCCGGGTGCGCACTTTTTCCGGCAACAAAGCCTTTACAACCTCAATTTGTTTGCGGCGTCCCTCGGCGGTTTCGCTCCAACGGGAAAACTCCACGGCGTCAAAGTCTTGGTAGCCGAAAATCTTTTGCAACATAGAAACGTTATCCGAACGCATCCCGGTTGTTTGGGATTTAATGGATAATGTCCCCCGTGGGTTGGCTTTGGTAAACTTTAATTCGACCTCGTAATTTTCGCCGTCGTTACCTACAACCATTTTCGCAAACCCTTTGTCCTCTCCATTTTTCAACACGGCGTCCCGGTTCCCGGTCAACATTGCGCCGATTGCTTTTAAAAGGGTTGATTTGCCTAACTCATTGTCCCCGGTAATGAAATATACATTACCCTCAAAATCTGCGTTGAACTCTTTGATAACTTGAAAATTCAACAATTCCAATTTCTTAATATACATCGCTCTAATTGTTTATGCCGGGGTTTCCTCCGGCGGTTATTACTATTTTGTTTTTAATCTCATTCGTTGGTGTATCATGGTTTGCACCTTGTTAAGCGCATCCCGGTTGGCGTCAACCTCTGACCGGGTACAATCAGCAATGAAATTTTCCAAACTCTTATATAAGTCGTTTAATTCCTTTGCCGTCATTGCGTGCCGAACGGCTCCCAATTCGTCCTTATCCATTTTTGCAAACTCTTTTAAGTGTTTCCAAATCCCGGCGTTTGGGTTCGTCGGCGTTCTTTGTCGCATCAATCAACGGCATATCGTTTGTTGTTGCCGTCCATTGTTTCCCGGTAACGGGGGACGTATAAGTTACTTTATAATGTCCGTAACCGCTTGGAATAAAACTAAAATCGTAAATACTTGTTTTCGCTCTCATACTATTTTGTTTTTATAGTTACCGGGAAAACGCCCGGTCGTGTTATTATCATGCCGCAAATATACGTATAGTTTTTATATTACCAAAACTTTTATCTTTTATTTTCGGCTATTTTTTTATTTTCCGCAATAATCGCCCCAAAACAACGCATTTACCCACGCCGTCAAACTCAACTAACATATTGCCGTTGCGCCCTCTTATACATTTACCATCAGAACGACGAACCGCCCGGCACGGCATACGTCGCAATTCCGGGCGGGTCAATCGGTCGCCTAAATAGATATATTCATTTTCCATATTAGAACAATTTCATTTGTGTATCGGTCAATATAGCAACAACCGTATCAACTTTGCGTTCCCAACTTTCCAACGTTGCCAACTTTTCCGGTGTGGGGTTCCGTTGGCAACGTCGTTGGTTGTGTCGCATCTGTTTTACCATTTCCGCCAAATCCTTTGCCGTTATTTTTTCGGGATTTTCGATTTGCGGGGCTTTTGTTTCGTCCGCCATTAAGTAACCATTTGAATAATTAAACGTCCCTACGGGCTTAAAACAAACGGCTGTGCATTTGCGACGGCAAATTTTCCAATACCCAACCGGGGTTATTCTGCAAAACGAACCGTCCAAAGTGCATTATTAACGTTGCGTCGGCATTCCACAATGTCGGGGCAATCTCCGGGTACAATTTCCCGGCAATGTCCCGGAACCGCCGTTTGCGGTCGGCTTTTTCTTCCTTTTTCCCCTTAACCTTAATACGCAATTTAAGGTCGTTTTGCCACTTCATAGCGTTAACCAAAACAAACGGTATTTCGGCGACGGTTATAATGGCTTTCAAATGCTCAAAGTTTTGCAACATCTTTTGTATGCGGTACAATTTACCCATGTTTGCCCCGGCATCCCCAACGGTTACGTCGTCCGGGCGAACGCTCAATTTTTCCAAAAAGATAATCGGGGTTGTTATCTCTTTGTAGTAATTGAGAAAATCCCGTATTTCGTTTAAATCCTTTGGCATCTTAATTGCCGTCGCATTATGGTTGGGTCGCCAAACCACAATACCCCCATTACTACCGGGGTCGATACCTATAATACAATCTATTTTCATAACATACTCTTTATTTGTTCAACTTTAACCAATCGTGCGTTATACGCTTCTTTTGCGGTTAAAAAACCGCTTTTCCTATATCGTATTCCGTCGATTTGAATTTCATAATTATATTTCCCGGTTTGCTTATGCCGGGTTACTCCTTTATATCCGGTTGTATTATCTCGCCGTATTCGCTTATTCCTATTATTTTCCGAATGAGTAACAAAACGGCAATTATCCGGGCAATATATCCCATCGTTATTTATCCTATCTATCTCTAAGCCGGGATTATACCCATTTTCTAAAGCCCAATTTTTAAAAACATCAAAACAAAACCATTCTTTGCAAACAGTTATTCCACGACCACCATAATTAGGATAATCCTTTCTTTTGGAATTATAACAACGGGCTTTTATGCTTTCCCAAAGCCTATATAATTTTGTTGCTGAAACTCTTTTTTTCATTTTTCAAACCTCAAATAATTATACACATAAATTTCTTCCTCAATCATCCGGTCGAATGTTCGTTTAATCTCCTTTTTCCGGGCAACCTCAAAAGCCGTATAATCAATTTCGGGGCTTTGGGTTCCCTGTTTTCGCACATGGTAAACCGTAAATTCATTTACGAACCCACGGGCGGCACGGGCTAAAAATCTGTTATACGCTTCTTTCCGGTCGTCCTCGGTTTCTTTCACTTCATCCGCTAACCCAACGCCCAACAACCAATTATAAACAAACATTTCGTCGGTTAATCCAAACACTAAACGCCCGGTATATTTATAGCGCATAAAACACATTAAACAAGTCATAACCGATTGATTGCGATAATACCGGATTTGCTCCGGGCTTAACCCCTTTTTCGGTTCCGGCAACGCTGTATATGCTTTGCCGATAACTTGGTTTTGTTTCCGGCAATATGCGTTCAATACCTTTGCGAAATAATCGGCGTTGAATTGTTGGTAATGTTTCCGTTCGGCGTTGCCGTCCCTATCCTTTGGCAAATAGTCGTCTAATTCCCCGGTAATCAGCAATTCAAACGCTAATTTAACCTCGGATAATGTTAATTGCGAATAATAGCGTTTGAGCAAATCCAACAACCGGGTACAAATATACGTCCAATCGTCCCGGTTTTCCGTGGGAATGATAAACCCCACGTCCATTGCGATAAACCGGAACATTTGCCCGGTTTTGGCAATCAACGTTTCGTCGTCAATCTCGGCAATCTGTTTTTTTGTGGACGCCACGAAAATATACTTTTCAACCGGGGTTAATGCTTTGGCAACCTCCGGTAACTCAACCATCGCCCGGCGAACGTCAATTGCTTTTGCCGTTCCGCTATAAAGCAAAACGGCGGCGGATTGTCGTTTTTCGGGCAACGTTTGTGGCAATCTGTTTGTCTTTTCGGGTAATGCTTCCATGTTAATAATCATCTTTCAAATACTCAATAGCCCCGGCAACGTTCAATCTTTGCGTTGGGGCTTTGTATTCGGGTTTCAAATGCAACTTTTTCTTTTCGACGTCCCCCCGTATGAAATTGCGGACGGTCGCCAACCAACCGTTTTTAGTTCTCTTCATATTCTTTTGGTCGCTCCAATCGCTAACCGAATGAAAGTAATAAACCAAATCGACCTTTTCAAATTCCGGGGTCGCAAACTTACTTTCAAACTCGGAATAATCCACGCCAACGCCGTTTTCAAATTTAACCATTTTGTAAACGTCGGAATTGCGGAATAACGTTTTTTTCTCCTTTGGTTCCTCAACCTTTGGTTCGTCGGGGAACAAAGACGCAAAAGCATTTTGCGCCGTATTACTTGGATTAGTATTTAGTGTATTTGAGTCTTTAGTAAGATTAGTATTTATTAATGTCGGCTTTCCCGTATCGGGTTTTTCCGTTTCGGGATTTACCGCAACCGGATTTTCCGTTTGTGGCGCATCCATAAACGGGTTTTCCGTTTGTGGTTCAAACTCTTTAATATCGCTAACCTCGTAATCACACCCGACGAACGTTCCGCCGTCGCCACGAACTTTGCAACGTTGGCAATATCCGTTCGTTATCAATTCACGTAATCCGGCGGCGGTTGCGTCCCGTCCGTCCTTTGACC